>Ga0163109_10000504_pt1 | contig 31324 bp, 19 predicted proteins | sample CRUFie1St13metaG_FD_108704 | JGI IMG/M metagenome (GOLD analysis project Ga0163109, IMG submission 108704) | Marine microbial communities from the Costa Rica Dome - CRUD Field 142mm St13 metaG | ecosystem: Environmental > Aquatic > Marine > Oceanic > Photic zone | place: Costa Rica: the Eastern...
CGATGACACATAAGTATGTTTTCGATTATCACGAAAACGACATTTACTGGTGTACTGCGGACGTCGGCTGGGTCACGGGCCACTCCTACATTGTCTACGGACCGCTGGCAAACGGCGCCACGACTCTGATGTTCGAAGGAGTGCCGACCTATCCGGACAATTCCCGATTCTGGCAAGTCGTGGACAAACATCAGGTCAATATTTTCTACACCGCACCGACAGCCATCAGAGCATTAATGGCTGCGGGCAACCAACCGGTCAGCAGCACTTCCCGCACTTCATTACGCATCCTGGGATCCGTTGGAGAGCCAATAAACCCAGAAGCCTGGGAATGGTATTACTCAGTCGTTGGCGACTCGCGTTGCCCGATTGTAGACACTTGGTGGCAAACTGAAACGGGCGCGATCATGATTACCCCCTTACCGGGAGTGACAGACCTCAAGCCCGGCTCCGCAACGAGACCGTTTTTTGGGGTTAAGCTAGCCCTGCTGGACGCCGACGGACACGAGCTTGATGGTCCGGCTGAGGGCAATCTGGTGATTTCGCAAAGCTGGCCGAGCCAGATTCGCTCCGTATTTGGCGACCATGAACGCTGCATAAATACCTATTTCTCGGCCTATCCGGGCTTTTATCTGACCGGAGACAGCGCCAGACGCGATGGAGACGGATACTATTGGGTAACAGGCCGGGTAGACGATGTCATTAACGTATCCGGCCACCGACTGGGAACGGCGGAAATAGAAAGTGCGCTGGTGCTCCATGATGCTGTTGCGGAGGCTGCCGTTGTCGGCTATCCCCATGACATTAAAGGTCAGGGTATCTATGCCTATGTCACACTCATGACAGGTACCGAACCGAGCGGCACGCTCAGTCAGGAGTTGACCCAATTCGTCGCCGGTGAAATCGGATCTTTCGCCAAGCCAGAAATCATTCAGTTCGCGCCGGGACTCCCGAAGACCCGCTCCGGAAAGATCATGCGACGCATCTTGAGAAAAATCGCTGCGAACGAACTAGACAATCTGGGAGACACCTCGACTTTGGCTGATCCGGCGGTAGTCCAGCAGCTGATGGACAATCGAGCAAATAAATAGAGCCCTGGCTACTCCGTTTGGGCCGTTGCCACAACTGGCGGCTCAAGCATTCAATTGAGAATGGCGCATGGTAAGTCTGCCTGGATGGGCCAGATTCATGACCGGGCAATGTTGTTGAGCTGCCATCTGGCTCATGCCAGAATTCCACCTTCATGATAAGCCTGAGATCATAACGCTTTGTCACAGCGCACATCTTCTGCCGCGATGCTGTCGGCCAAAAGAACTTTACGCAGCCTCGCAGGCCTGTTTCCCCTGACGTCACAAGGCCTGCTGACTCTGATGGTATCCGCTTGGGCACTGCGCACTTTTGGTTACGGCTCGATGGATCTTGTGGTCTTTGCACTGACCATATCCGCCCTCGCCATCCTCATCAGCTGTTTGTTTTGTACCATTGGCTTCGGATTGTTTATGCAGCGACAGATCAGCCGGGAAATAGCCAGATCCGGCGCTCCTGACAAGGTGGAGATCGAAGTAGGCTATCCCAATGAAACCGGTTTCAGCATACCGACAACAACGTTTCCCCCTCTTGTCACACTAAGCTGGAAAATCATCTTTCCTGATGCCATCGAAACCCGCAACCGCTTAGGAGAGCACAAGCGGCTCTATGAAGAAGCCCTTCCAAAGAAACGCTGCCTGACTGACGTGTTGATCAGGGAATACTCGGTGCGGGATGTCCTGGGACTGTGTCAATTTTCCTGGCAAACAGGCCAAAAAGTACGATGTCAGGCCCTGCCGCAACTAGATGCCATCAAACAGCTACCTCTGTTGCGCTCTTTAACCGCAGAAGATGGCGTACCAAACCCAAGCGGCCAGCCAGAGGGTGACCGGATGGAAATTAGGCCGTATGCGCCGGGTGATTCAGTTAAGAACATCATGTGGAAGGCTTATGCAAGAAGCCGACAGCTCAACGTAAGACTGCCCGAGCACAGCGTATTTCAGAGCAAGAGAACACTTGCCTTTCTCCTTACCAGTGAAAACGACGAAGCGGCAGCTGCTGTTGCAAGAGTTGCGCTACAAAGCGGCGCTTTGGGTGAAGACTGGGCTTTTGGTGCAGATGGCTACGAAAAACCAATTTCAGACTATGCCGAGGCACTGTCAGCTATTGCCGGATCGAGAGGACTGAAACAGCCTCATGCCTATGGATTGGATCGCTTTCTCGACCAGGCGAGCAGTAACCAACCTGCCCACTGCATTGTATTTGCAGCGGCGGCGGCTCATGTCAATCTACAGAATCTCCGTAAAACGTTTGCAACCCATCCCGGACAGTGCTCCCTAATCCTGGCCACTGACAGCCTGAAGGAAAGACAGGTGCCGCCTTGGTGGCAGGCACTTATGCTACGCAGGAAAAACTTATCAAAAACCGCCGTTCAGAAACCAGGCTACCGAGCGGAACTCCTCCATTTATTGACCGAAATTGGTCAGCAAGTAGAATCCACTGTGGTTATTGATCGTGAAACCGGGTTGGGCTTCGACAGGTTTCTTCGCAAGGTCTGATCTCAATGCATATTTCAGCATCAAGCTCTACTGCTCAGCGCATACCGGGCGTGCTGCGCGCTGTCATCATTGCCAGTGCGTTCTGGGCGCTGAGTCTTAGCCTGACAATTGAAAGTGGCTCTGTCAGCGCTGTTGTCGGCTGTCTCATCGCCTGTTTGTTAACTGATCGGTGGATCAACGCCAGGCCTGTGGATCAGATTCGGCTCTCGTCGGTTGTTCTGACGGCTCTGTGTTTTATCGCGCTGACTTATTGGCTGGCGGGTCTGATTGTAAAGTCTGAATTGATGTCTTCTCTGCTGACGCCGATCGGCGCATTTAATACCGCCGAAGCGCTGATGTGGTTCGGGTTTAGCTGCATGATGTCGATCCTGCTTCGTAGCCTAGCTCTCAGGACCCAGATTGGTGGTGTTCTGGAAATTATTTTTGTCGCTGCAGCATTTATTATCACGCTGTCCGCCCACCGCAACGGCATGATTCATCGGCCCTTTTTCATCGGCGATTATGCCCTGATACGGGGCATCGACCCGGCGACTATTCTCATGGGAATCGGCTGTTTTGCGGTGATTGCGATGTCGGCTCTGCTGATGGCCGAGAACGACCAGAGGAGACTGCCTTATCATTTCGTAGTCATCGCCCTGCTCTGCTCTTCTCTGGCTGGTTATGTCCAATTGTTCGGGCTGCCGACCCCGGGCGTCACTGATGATATGGGCCTGACCGGTCAAGAGCTATCAGGCAACAGCCGGCAGCGCGAAAATCCTTTCAGGGACGGTGAAAATACCGCAGAAGATAAGCAAGCTCCTGTCGCGGTAGTTGTTTTTCGAGATGATTATGAACCACTGAATGGGTCCTATTACTTCAGGGAATCAGCCTACTCGCAATTTAACGGAGTCATGCTTGATTACAGCACAAGGGATGATATGGATCTGGACTTGATTTCCACATTCACGAATTCCGAGGTGTCCGCGACATTGTTGCCTGAAGCAGAAGAACATCACAGGGAAGTGAAAACTACCGTCGGCATGTTGATTCCGCATCGTAATCCGTTTGGCCTTGAAAGCCCCGTGACTTACTCCAGTACAACCAATCCGAATACTTCACGTTTCAAAAGGACCTATGACACGGTTTCTTGGGCGCCAACTTACAACTTTGAGTTCCTGCTTGGGCGGGAAGCCGGAAATGAAAACTGGTCAGATGCGGTTCGGTCAGAATATCTGCAGTTACCTGATGATTCACGTTATCGAGAGCTGGCAGAATCAATCGTTGCCGAGCTTAAACCGGAATATGCCAGTGACCCATTTGCCAAAGCCTGGGCGATTAAGGCTTATCTGGACCAAAATGGAATCTATAGTCTCAAGAACGATCACGCCTATGAGAAAGATCCCGCTGCATCATTTCTGTTCGGTGATCTGACTGGCTACTGCATGCACTTTTCGTTCGCAGCGACTTACCTATATCGGAGTCTTGGGATTCCCGCCAGAGTCGGCATTGGATACTCCGTGCCTGCTTCAAATCGTGCTGGAGGATCTGCCCTGCTTATTCAGGCTGTGCACGGACATGCCTGGCCAGAAATCTATTTCAAGGATATCGGTTGGGTGATTGTTGATCCTGCCCCACAGCAAACGCTTGTCGATATGTCGACCGACCCACAAAATGAATTGCAGCAGCTGTTGGGAGATATGCTCAGGGACGACACCTCCTACGAGGAGTTTATGGAGTCTCAACAAGCAGAGTTGATTGATATCAGAACGCTCGTGAACGCGATCGCTGCCATCGCAGCGGCGCTTCTATGCCTGGGATACGTAGTCCGCGCGTATCGTGCTTTAGTGCCAAGGTTTTGCAGTGCCGAACAACAGGACCAGCTAGCCTATCGGGCAATATTAGATCAACTTGCAGCAGTCGGTGTGACCCGCCGCTATGGCGAAAGTCGAGAGCACTTTGCCGCCCGGGCGGCAAACACCTTCCCAACAATTCAATCTGCTACTGCGTCCCATCTGTCATGCTCATTGGGCGCAGCTCGGCAGATTAGCAGTGTTGACTGGAACCGGTTCCGGCGCGCTCTGGCACAGGAAGTTAGCGAAAACGTGCCTGCCTGGCGGCGGGTCCTGGCCATAATCAACCCGTACTCCTGGGCATTAACCCGCTGAGCGTAGACTCTCTGACGATCTTCAACTATTTTGGATTTAACTATGTCCTTAGAATTGCCTGCAGACTCCAAGACTGATTCACACGCAGATGACAGTGCCAGCCAGCCAGCAGGCGATCAGAATCTGCAGCAGGCTATCTCGGTACTGCACACGCTAGCAAACTCAGTCAAAAAACAGGTACTCGGCAGGGATGATGTGATTGATCTGGCGGTCATCGCTCTGGTTGCCGGTGGCCATGTTCTGCTGGAAGATTTTCCGGGATCTGGGAAAACCACCTTGGCGAAAGCCTTGGGCGAAGCCATCAAATCGGAGGAGAATGCGGAAGAGCAAGCTTTTTCCGCATTCAGAAGAATACAATTTACACCCGACCTGCTGCCCTCAGACGTCACCGGTGCTCCTGTTTTTGACTCGAATTCCAACGCGTTTCACTTTCGCCGTGGCCCGCTCTTCGCCCATATCGTATTGGCAGACGAGATAAACCGGACTTCGCCAAAAGTCCAGTCGGCGATGTTGGAGGCCATGGGTGAAACCCAGATTACCGTTGACAACACAACTTACCAGCTGGATAAGTTGTTCTTTGTCATAGCGACACAAAATCCCCTTGATATGGTGGGCACCTATCCGCTGCCAACACCCCAACTTGATCGCTTCCTGTTTAAAATCACCATGGAGCACATCGACCGTGACTCCGAAATGAATGTGCTTGAAACCTATATTGATCGCAGGGATCACAAACTGACGAGCGAATTTGTTACCCGGCAGCAAGTGCTATGTGCCCGACAGGCCATTGAAGGTAAGGTCCACATTCACTCTGCGATCAAAGCTTGCTTGGTGGACATCTCAAGAAATCTGAGAGGTGATGACAGAGTTCTGCAAGGTAACTCAACGCGCAGTCTGGTGCTCATGTTACCGGCGCTACAGGTTGCTGCTGCTCTGCAAAACAGAAATTTTGTCAGCGCAGACGACATTGAATTGCTACTGCCGAAGGTGTTAGGGCACCGAGTCGAACTGGCTCCGGGAGTAACGGACAAAGGCAAAGTCTTCAGTGATTGTATGCAGGCCCCGATGGAACAACTTGCACGCAGCACCTTACTCTGATGCCCATAAAGAAGTTTCCCCAAACCTGCTTGGTGCTGTGTTTCTGGTGCGCTGCTCTGTCGGCCTCCGCACAGGATGACTCAGAATTTGAAGCACTTTCCGCCGCCCTGCAGCAACCCCCCTGCTTTGGCTTTACCGATGTCAGTGATTCTCGAGCACTGGAAATTTGCGATGCGCTCAATCTCCGGGAAAACGTTAAAGCAAGAGAACTCAGCGAGCAATGGGTTCGCGCAGAAACGGACTCTCCCGCTGCGCAATTTGCACTTTCCGAGGTGCTCTTAACCATTGAGGGCAATATGCCGAGGGCGCTGTATCATCTGCATCGAGCCGAGCAACTGATGCCCTATCAAACACTCGAGCAATCACTGGAATCAGGTAATCTACAATGGCACTACTTGACACTCACCCAATTAAGCTATGTGCACCAATTGATGGGGGAGCAGGTCATCTCGCTTGGGTATCTGGAGCAGTTGGAGGCTGTCTACGACCAGGATATCGAATCCTTCAGGGGCTGGCCGCTGATCAAGCTCAAGCAATATGAGGCAGCTCGCAACAGTGCAAGGAAAGTGCTTGAGAACGAAGCAGACCCCAGAGCACGCGCCAGAGCTTGGAATACCATTTGCGCAGCAGACCTGGCTAGCCTGACCCCCGTGAGCTCACCGAGCTCTTGTGAGCGCGCCATTAATGAGGAAAACCCTCTCGTGCTGTCCTCCAGCGATACCGATACGGTATATCTGACGAATGCCTCTGAGGTTGCTCTCAGTCTTCTAGAAATCGAACAGGCAGAAGACTACCTTAGCAGGGCGGCCCGGCATCTCAATCCCGACAGCGTTGCAGACCCTTGGATCTACACCCTGTATCTCACCCTTAATCAGGGCCGGTTTGAAGAGGCGCACAGCGCTCTCGAACGAATGCTGATCTGGCGCGATCAGCAAGAACCCATCGTCAGCGTAATGAACAAAGCTGAACATTCTTTGGTCAGCGCCAACTTTCTCATGGTGGCAGGCTACGCAGATGACGCGATCAAGCTGTCTCAAACCGCAATGAATCAACCCGACCGGAACGGTTCATACAGCGCTGACGAAGCGCAGAAGGATGCCTATGCCGCTCTCGTTAATATGCATGCCAGTCGGGTCCAGCTGGAAATTGAAAAGGAAAACAGTGTTGGTCTGAGCTGGGCAGAAATGGCGGCGCAGGGCGCAAAGAGACTTGGTCTACGCCTGCAGGCCTGGCGCGCTGAGCGACGCGCCGCCTCTCTGTTTGCAGACTTCGAGGTATTGCAAAGCAGGGTAAGGCCCTACGCACCGTTGGACGTTCATATTCCGGAGTGGCTGGAGCCGGAACTCGTCGCGGTAATTGGTACCGGCATTATGACCGAAGTGCTGGATCAGGCGTTGGAGAACGGAGCGTTTCAGCTCAATGACAGTTACTATCAGAGCTATAAAGCCGAAATTTCGTATCTGAACGCAAACTTCGAGGCCGCTGTGACGGCTGCTGCTTCAGCCCTCGCCGGACTCCCTCAACAGGAAGTGCTTCTTAAGGCGCGCCTTTCAGCGCGCCTGGGAGAATCGCTCTGGCAGATAGGAGATTTTTCAGAGGCAAATCATCACTTCGCCTCCGCACTCCGAACGGACCCAAGCGTCATGCGAAGGCTTCAGACCAGCCTGCCAGTAGACATTGTGTCTGATAATTCGCCAATGGCTGAATCAGTGAGAAAAATGATGGCTGAATCGCCACGTTTCAGAGCTGGAGAGTCCGGTCTGATACTCAGCGTCTCTTCAAGCCCGGAGCCCCTGATTTGCCTTAGAACCCGGCAGGGTGAAGCGATTTCATGCGCCAGCCATTTTGTCGACGAACGGCAAGATCTTCGCTCATTCTCTGCTGAGATTGCCCGGAGCTTCCACAAAAAGACATTCGGAATCGGAATTGAACTCAGTCAAGCCGAGCGAACAATACTGATGGGCTCAAACGTTATACTGAGCGCGCAAAGAAGTTCGAATATGCAGAATAGCCGAGAGGTTTTCCTCAAGCGTTAGACCTAAGATACCGATTTTCCAGTGCAAATTTCATCCAATTATCCAGAACCGACTAAATACTTTGTCCAGCCCTACTGTATTATCCAAGAAACTGATTGTTTTGTTAGCTGTGGCCTCCGCATTAGGACCCACCGCCATGCAAATTTTGCTGCCAGCCCTTCCGGTCATTCAGGACACCTTTATCGTCAGCAACGAAATTGCCCAGTTGACTCTCAGTCTTTCTATGCTGGCCATCGCACTGGGAACGCTATACTACGGGCCACTTTCTGATAAGTACGGCCGCAAACCAGTCATGTTGATCGGCCTGTGTATTACCTTTGCAGGCTCTCTTGCCTGTTTGTTCGCAGACAGTATCGAATTTCTTATCTTAGGGAGGTTTGTCCAGGCGTTTGGTGGCGCCGTGGGACTGGTACTGGCTCGCGCCATGGTTCGCGATGTCTATGAAGCAAACGATGCCGCCAGAGTAATAGCCACTCTCGTTATGGTAATGGTTGTTATTCCAATGCTCTCACCTGCCTTAGGGGGAGAACTGATGGCAAGATTTGGCTGGCAATCTGTCTTCTCGGTCGTAGCCGGCTTCAGCGTAGTCCTGTTTGCTGTCATGCTTTATCTGCTGCCCGAAACTTTAAAAGAGTCGGTTCCTTTTGAAGGAATCTCTGCGATGCTGTCGACATACGGACTGCTGCTGCAGTCCGTTACTTTCAGGAGCTATGCACTTTGTGTTGCATTCGTCTCCGTCGTTTTTTTCAGCTTTATTGCTGCAGCGCCAGAAATAATGGTGACTGCATTCAATCGTCCCCCCACTGACTATGGTTATTTTTTCATCATGATCCCGCTGGGGTTTATGGGGGGAAACTATGCCACCAGGATGCTGACCCAGCGTTTCAGCATCAATCAGCTGATCAGCCTTGGGGGCAGCATTGCATTACTGGGAATCAGTGCTGCGCTTGCTTTTCAGATGCTGGGGAACAGCCATCCTCTGGCTCTTTTCGTGCCTGTCGCCATCGCTGTCTTCGGCAATGGGATCACCCTCCCCAATGCCCAGGCAGCGGCCATCAATGAATTCCCTCAATACGCCGGTAGCGCGTCAGGCCTGACCGGCTTTATGCAAATGGCACTTTCGGCTGTTGCTGCCCAGGCCGTGGCTTGGATCTACAATGGAACCGCATTGCCCCTATTATTAATGATGTTCTGCGCGTCGGTACTGTCCTTGGGACTGTTCCATTTCGGAATTAAAAGCCAGCTCAGACCGGTTTGATCAGTTATAGTCCAGCGCTGAAAGCTGAGCGACGAACTCATGCTCGTCACGCAAACATCGCATGTCAAGCAAGTATCTCCCATCGTTAATCCGGCCGACGACGGGACGAGGCAGCATCCTGAACTCGTGCGCAAGATTCAGCAGAGCTGCGTCTCTCTGTCCCCTTTCCGCTATCGGATCAACACAAAGTGAAAAGCTGTCAAGAAGGTCCATTGGCAACGAGCCAGAACCAATCTGACTTTTGCAGGACACCACGTCAACCGTTGCTCTTCCAGCCAACCTGGCCGACACCAGCGGCAGTAATCGTCGGCAGACAGTTTCAATCTCTTTGGCCGGTCGGGTAAGGTCGCGTAGCAATGGTAAGCGGCTCTTCAGCAGGTCTGGCCTCTGATAAAGCTCCAAGACAGCAACCAGTGCCGCCATGGTGATTTTATCAATGCGCAGCGCCCTCTTGAGCGGGTTACTCTTTAATTTTTCGATAAGATCTTTGCGGCCAGCAACAATTCCCGACTGAGGACCGCCGAGCAATTTATCACCGCTGAAGGTGACCAAATCGGCTCCTGCTGCGAGCGTACCGGCCACGGTAGGCTCTTTGGGTAGCCCATATTGCGAAAGCTCGATCAGGGTTCCACTGCCTAGATCAGAGACGAAGGGAATACCTGATGCCGCAGCCAACTTCGACAGTGCTACATCCGCCACATCTGCGGTGAACCCCTGAATCTGATAGTTACTTGCATGGACTCGCATGATAAGTGCGGTCTTTTCATCAATTGCCTTCTCGTAGTCTGCTAGGTGTGTTCGGTTTGTTGTTCCCACTTCACGCAAGCAACAACTGGCGCTTTCCATGACATCTGGTATTCGGAACGCCCCTCCAATTTCAACCAGCTCTCCGCGCGAAATAACGACGTTCTTACCTTTAGCAAGAGAGTTAAGAACCAGCATCACCGCTGCAGCATTGTTGTTGACCACCGTCGCCGCCTCAGCCCCGGTCAAGTCAGCAAGCAGCTTTTCAATGTGTCCATCTCGGTCACCTCGGCGGCCAGACTCCATATCATATTCGATATTGATGTCACCCAAGGCAGCGACTTCCATGGCCGCAACCGCTTCGACTGGCAATCGGGCCCTTCCCAGATTGGTATGGATAACCGTGCCTGTGAGGTTGAAAACTGCTTTTAATGTGCCTGAAGATCGATCAGAAAGAGAGACGATAATTCGCCGACAGATTTCCTTTTGTACATCAGATTCAGTCACCCAAGCGATGGTCTCTGGGTCATTCAGTGCGATTTGAGAACGTAGCTGCTCTACCTGATTCCGCGCTTCTTGCTTTACATATGCAAGCTCTCCGACTGATGTGAATCCAGAAAGCTCTTTGCGATTGAGCAGCTTTTCGATAGCAGGAAGGGCTCTATATGCATCAGATTGCCGCGACATTAATCGTTTCCTCTGCCTCACGATGGGCAATCCTGCTGCGAGTTCCAGATACTCGGAGCTAGGTCTGGCTTGCAGTGAAAATAGCGATGGTACTACACTGCCACTGCGATTTCTCAGTCAATACAGGATTGATGCCACTCATGGCGACGCAGGACCACGTAATCATTGTTAACCCATTCCACCCAGAGACGCTGGAGCGATTAGATTCAACCTATCAGACTCATCATCTCTGGAAACTAGAGCGCCCTAAACAGGAACAACTACTCAAATCTCTGGAAGGCCAATGCCGGGTTGCTGCCAGTGCCTCCTGGAGCTGCGATCCCGTTGTATACCAGCTTAAGTCACTCAAGCTCATCGCGGCCTTCGGGGTTGGGGTCGATGGGATTGACTTTGAAACAACCCACAATTTAAAAATTCGCGTAACTAATACACCCGGTGTTCTTGACGACGGGGTAGCAGATTTGGCCATGGCGCTAATTCTCGCCACGATGCGCAACCTCATCAGAGCCAACAATTTCAGCAGAGATAATCTGTGGAAAGACGGACCTTTCCCTTTCGGCACTTCTATGGCGGGCAAAACCCTCGGCATTGCAGGGCTGGGTAGAATCGGCTCTGCCATCGCTTCGCGGGCCGAACCTTTTAAGGTAAACATTGCTTACCACAATCGCCAACCTAAACAGGTACCCTATAAGTTTTGTCAAAGTCTGGAAGACCTAGCCGAGATCTCCGACATTCTAGTGTGCGTCTTACCCGGTGGGGCCGCAACAGACAATCTATTCAATGCAAACGTCCTTGAGAAACTCGGACCATCAGGTATTTTTATCAATGTCGGACGAGGAAATTCAGTTGACGATAAGGCACTTATTGATGCTCTGAGGTCTGGTGCCATACGGGCAGCTGGACTTGATGTTTATAAAAATGAGCCCCAAATTCCAGAAGCCTATAAAACCTTAGATAATGTAATTTTGCTGCCGCATATTGGCAGCGCCACATTAGAAACTCGACGCGCGATGGGAAATCTCGTTTTTGACAACATCAGGGCCTTTTTGGAATACGACAGGCTCGTCTCCGAAGTTGTGTAATTTGCTGATGATCACACAGAGCCTAGAAAAAACTTACTGTCCCTACTGCGGCGAGCCAATCGAACTACTTATCGATACATCAATTGCCGAACAGGAATACGTCGAAGATTGTGAGGTGTGCTGCCGGCCAATGGTGGTAAGTTGCACCGTGACACAAGGGTTTTCTGACGAGGCGCTTGTCTCGGTTCGCAGGGAAGACGACTAGCTATGGTAATTAGGCACACCTCGCCTGTTTGCAAAAATATTCGCGATGACACCCCGCGCTGAAGTGACCATGAACTAACATTTAAGATACGTGTTGCAACACAATATGATTCAATTTAGGAACATAAATCGCATCAAGATAAAGGTTATGGTGGTAAACTTCGCGCTTCAATGAGCGAACCTGAAGCGCACTCTTTTAATTTGAATGTAAGAAAAACATTATGGCACCGGTTACAAGCAGGAAGAACGCTAAGCTAAAACACAGCAAGTCCGTTTTTGAATTCGGCACCAAGACAGACGGAAATGCGAGGATGCGAGAATTGCTGGGAGGCAAGGGAGCGAATCTGGCAGAAATGGCTTCCATAGGACTTCCGGTGCCACCAGGTTTCACGATCAGCACTGAAGTCTGCACCTATTTTTACGAGCACGACCGAAAATATCCAAAAACACTAGCTACCGATGTGAAAAAGTCAATCGCATCGGTTGAATCTCAGTTAAACAAAAACTTTGGGGCGAGGAAAAATCCCCTGCTGGTTTCGGTCCGATCTGGCGCCAGAGATTCCATGCCGGGCATGATGGATACCATTCTCAACCTGGGACTCAATGACGAGACAGTCGAAGGCCTGACGGAAGTTTCCGGAAATTCCCGTTTTGCTTGGGATTGCTATCGACGTTTTATACAAATGTATGGCGATGTTGTAATGGGAGTGCAGGCGCGAAGTGAGGAAGAAGAAGATCCATTTCATCACGTGCTTGAAAAGCTCAAGGAACGAGCTGGCGTTTCCGTAGACTCAGATTTGACGACGAGAGATCTCAAGGAACTAGTCAAACGCTACAAAGCGCTGATTCTCAAGCGAACGCGCTGTGCATTCCCTCAGGATGTCAACGAACAACTTTGGGGGGCGATTGGTGCAGTGTTCGGATCCTGGAAGAATGAGCGGGCAATCCTATACCGTCAGCAGTACGGGATTCCCGCAGAATGGGGAACTGCGGTCAATGTGCAAGCCATGGTCTTCGGAAACGCGGGCGAAACCAGTGCCACGGGTGTGGCTTTCACTCGGGACCCGGCAAATGGAGAAAAGGTTTTCTACGGGGAATACCTGATCAATGCTCAGGGAGAAGATGTGGTGGCTGGTGTGAGGACGCCACAGCCAATCTCGCACATGGCGATTTCGATGCCAAAAAGCTTTCGGAATCTTGAGCAAGTCAGAACCAAATTAGAGCGCCACTTCAAGGACATGCAGGACTTTGAATTCACTATTGAGAATGGACGCTTATTCATCCTGCAAACCCGCAATGGCAAGCGCACAGGCCTAGCAGCGGTTAGAATTGCGGTAGAAATGCAGCGCGAGCGTCTAATGGACCAGAAAGCCGCTTTGCTCAAAATTCCAGCAGAATCGATTGACTCCCTTCTGGTTCCTGTCTTCGACCCCAAGGCACTGAAAGCCGCGACTGTTATCGCTCGGGGCTTGCCCGCCGGCCCAGGCGCCGCCACCGGCCGAATCGCATTTACTGCTGCAACCGCCGAAATTGAGACCCGCAAAGGCAATAAAGTTGTGCTGTGCAGAACAGAAACGTCACCTGACGATTTGAAAGGCATGTTGCACTCACAGGGCATCCTAACGTCAAGAGGTGGCGTCTCCTCCCACGCCGCTCTGGTTGCCCGACAGTTGGGTAAGGTCTGTGTTTGTGGCGCGGCCGAAATCTCTATTAACTACGAAAAGCGAACCCTCACTGCCGGTAAAGTGGTCCTGAGCGAAGGTGACTATATCTCCATTGACGGCAGCACCGGAGCCATTTACAAAGGCATGATTGAAAGCGCCGACTCAGAGGTGAAAAGGGTCCTGGATGGAACGATGCGCGCTAACAAAAGCTACACCTACGAATTATTTCAGACGGTGATGCAGTGGTCAGACAAATTCCGGACGCTTAAAATCAGGACTAATGCAGATACCCCAAGCATGGCCAAAAATGCCGTCGCCTTCGGCGCGGAAGGTATCGGGCTATGCCGCACGGAACACATGTTTTTTGATGGCGATCGCATTGACTATATGCGCCAGATGATTCTGGCAGTCGACGAAGTCCAGCGAAGGGCAGCGCTCAAAAAATTGCTGCCTTTTCAACGGAAAGACTTCGTAGGGCTGTTCAAAGCAATGAACGGACGGCCAGTTACAATCCGACTACTCGATCCGCCACTCCATGAATTCCTGCCACATGACGACGTGGTGAGGCGACAGCTCGCTGAAAAATTGGGCGTACCCTTTGACTTTGTAATCGAACGGATCAAAGCGCTTCACGAGGAAAACCCAATGCTCGGTTGTCGCGGATGCCGGCTTGGTATTCTTCATCCCGAGATAACAGAAATGCAGACCCGCGCAATTTTTGAAGCGGCCGCCCAGGTTCTTAAAAGCAAAACCAAGGTCAAAGTGAACCCCGAAATAATGATCCCACTCGTAGGATTCAAAGAAGAACTTGCTGACCAGCTTCGAACCGTACACCGGGTTGCTAAAGAGGTCATGAGAGCACGCAAGGTGAAGATCAGCTATCTGGTGGGAACGATGATCGAAGTGCCACGTGCGGCAATCACCGCCGGTCAAATAGCTGAAGAAGCCGACTTTTTCAGTTTCGGCACCAATGATTTAACACAGATGACACTTGGGCTATCACGAGACGACATGGGGCTGTTTTACGACGAATACCAACGAAAAGAGATTTACAATCAAAATCCTTTTGCCAGTCTTGATCAATCCGGTGTAGGAAAACTCATGCAACAGGCTGTTGCCAGCGGCAGGACAACGCGGGCAGATCTCAAACTTGGTATTTGCGGCGAACATGCAGGAGATCCGTCATCAATTGAGTTTTGTCATAGATTGGGATTGAACTATGTCAGTTGCTCGCCCCCAAGAGTACCGGTCGCCCGACTAGCAGCGGCGCAAGCTCAGTTAAAAAACAACTGAGGCAGGAGACTACCCTCCAAAGTCTGGTCTTAAGTTGTATTGGACAGTCCAATCGAGCAAGCTACCTTGGTCTCTCAAAGGTGCGGCTTATCAGCAACCGCCGAGACTCGGCCTATCCCGAGCGAGCATAGCATTCACCCACGGAGCTGCACCCACAGTTGTTTTGAGCAAGGTCCGGTGCTAGTGCAGCGCCAACCTCCAACACGGCGGAACGCATTCATATTCATGCTCTATTAAAGACCGATGGCAACGAGCCGTCGACGAGAATGCCAGCCCATGAGCAAACCCTTCCGCTTACAGTCTGTTCAAGCAAAAACGAAACCCTCTATGCCAGCCCTCTCGCTCGCGTAATTCGCTGCTTCCCGCAGCAAAAACAGCGGAATTGCGCCAATCCTTTCTGAACCGCGGTTTATCTGCTAGACGATAATCTGCTAAGCTCGAAACATTGTTAGTGGCTCAACAATAAAAATCACAGCGGCGGAAATTTGCCATGAGCACCAGTGTCCTAGCCCTTCTTTCACTGCTCCCGATCATTTCGGTTGCCATATTTCTGGTCATACTCAGATGGCCTGCCAGCAGGGCAATGCCTATTGCCTACGTCGTCGCAGCTGGCCTGGCCTACTTTGTTTGGGAGGTTTCGGGCACAAATATAATGGCAGCAAGCGTTAACGGCCTCATTGTGGCCGGAACCCTGATCTATATTATCTTCGGCGCCATTTTGCTGCTTAATACACTCCAACAAAGCGGCGCGATTGCCACTATTCGCCAGGGATTTTCTGACATCACCCCGGACCGCCGCATTCAGGTCATCATCATTGCCTGGCTTTTCGGCTCTTTTATTGAGGGGTCAGCAGGATTTGGCACACCCGCAGCGGTCGCAGTGCCGCTCATGGTCGGCCTCGGTTTTCCGGCCATGGCAGCGGTTGTAGCGGGCATGATCATTCAAAGCACGCCGGTGTCATTCGGAGCGATGGGTACCCCCATCTTGGTGGGGGTAAGCACCGGACTGTCGGCAGATCCTGACATGTCTGCCTATGCAGCAGCGCGTGGGTTCAGTGAGTTCGAGCCATTTCTTGAATTCATCGCAGCCAAGGTCGCCTTGATGCACGCGCTCGCGGGGACATTCATTCCTTTACTGGTTACTTCCGTGATGACCAGATTTTTTGGGCCCAGCAGGTCATTCGCTGAAGGCTTTCAGATCTGGCAGTTTGCCCTGTTCGCCGCTTTTGCGATGACAATTCCCTATCTGCTGGTGGCCACCTATCTCGGCCCGGAGTTTCCCTCCATGTTTGGCGGCATGATCGGGCTCGCCATTGTAGTCAGCGCCGCTAAAGCGGGATTCCTCATGCCTGCCAAATCCAATGCATGGGATTTCGAATCGCCAGAGCTATGGGAGAAAGAATGGAGCGGCGAACATCAGAGCAAAGTTGAGCAGCAACCAACAAGCATGGGCTTAATTACGGCGTGGTCGCCCTATGTTTTTGTCGCGGGACTGCTCGTGCTGACAAGACTCAGAGCACTGAATCTGGAAACCTTTCTGCGTGCTGATCATCCCTTAATCACTTGGAGCTGGCCTGAGATTTTCGGCAGTGACATTTCTGCCTCGTTCCAGCCGCTGTGGTCTCCCGGTACCATTTTCATCCTGGTCAGCCTGATAACAATCGGTCTCCACAGGCTCAGCGTTGCCGAGTATCAACGGGCGCTTTCCAGCTCCCTGAAGACGCTGCTGCCGGCCTCGACGGCGCTCGTTTTTACCGTGCCCATGGTTCAAGTCTTCTTAAACAGCAGTGGTGGTACGGCCGGCTATGAACAAATGCCGCTCGCTCTGGCTGAGGGAGTCGCGAATCTTGCCGGCTCGGCCTGGCCATTCTTTGCAACCTTTATCGGCGGGCTAGGCGCTTTCGTAGCCGGCAGCAATACCGTCAGCAATATGATGTTCTCTCTTTTCCAGTTCGGGGTTGGCGAGCGTATCCTGGTGGATCCAACCTGGATTGTGGCGCTGCAAGCAGTTGGTGGCGCTTCTGGCAACATCATTTGTGTCCACAACGTAGTCGCTGCGTCTGCTGTTGCCGGACTGATCGGAAAAGAAGGTGCAGTGATCAGAAAAACTCTTCTGCCGTTTTTTTACTATGCTCTGATGACAGGTTCGATCGGCTACGGGATCGTCAATCTCAATCAGGGCATGTTTAATCCAGGATTTGCGATTGCAACGATGATTGTGTTTGTCTTTATCTATTACATCGTCAGATACAATCGCATCCGTCCCGATTGAACAGGCATCAGATCAGGTCTGCTGAACCACAGTCAAAATCCAGTGCATGAGCGACGCGCCTCCTCAAACTTATCCCAGTGATTCCAGACAACTGATCGTTGCAACCGCCGGTCATGTCGATCACGGCAAGTCCGCGCTGGTCAGGCAGCTCACAGGGATAGATACAGACACACTGCGGGCAGAGAAAGAAAGGGGGATGACCATCAATCTCGGCTACGCCTATCATCACTTCAGGACTGAGGGCGAGCTTGCCGGAGCGCCAATCACGCTGGGCTTCGTCGACGTTCCCGGACACACCGATTTCATTCACAATATGCTAGCTGGCGTCAGCAGCGTCGACGCAGCTCTGTTGGTGGCTGCTGCAGATGATGGCATCATGCCGCAAACCCGCGAGCACCTCGCAATCCTGAGCCTCTTAGGCATCAGGCAACTGATCGTTGCAATTTCCAAAATCGACAGGGTTGACGAATTCAGGGTAGTGAAGGTTGAGCAGCAACTCAGTGAACTGCTGGCCACATTCGGATTCTCTGCCCCTGATTTTTTCCCGCTCAGCAACGTAAGCGGTGAAGGTGTACCTGAGCTTAAAACCCATCTGATGGCGCTGGCAGCGGAGAAGCTGAGCCCCGGAATGAAGCCATCTGATCAGGAAGCCCGCTTCCTCATCGATCGGAGTTTCAGCGTCAAGGGTATTGGCACAGTGGTGACAGGTTGCCTGCGTTCAGGCCAGATGAGCACTGGAGATCAGCTTGTACAAGGTCTCAGAGGCGATGTCGCGCGGGTGCGCAGCATTCGTCTGGATCGGGACACAATACAAACGCTGCACGCAGGCCAGAGAGCCGCACTCAATATCAACCTTGACCAGACTAGCGTCAAGCGAGGCGATTGGTTGCTTGCCAGTCCAATCCATCACTCCGTCAGGCGTTTTGATTGCCGAATTCGGATAGCAGAGCTTCCGCATCGTTTCAAGCCAAGCGCCCAATATCACCTCTATCACGGTTGCGGCCACTATCTCGTCAACATCCGAGTTCTGGATCCCGAGCGGGGTTTTTGCCAGATTCTGAGCTCTGCGCCGCTGTCTCTGGCTTATGGTGACCGTTTCATTATCCGTGATCCGGCAGCGGCGACAACGCTTGCCGGAGGACATGTGATAGATCTGTTCGTGCCCAGGCGTGGCAGAGCGACTGAAGCACGGCTCAATGCGCTCGCTGCTGCAGATCATCCAGCTCAATCCGCGCTGAAAAAATCGCTCGACATATCCCCACTCGGCGTCAATCTTAAGAAATTTCGTCTCAATCACACGCTGAGGCACGATTCATTGGAAAAGATTCTTGCCGTCGTTAGCCCACCACCGATTACTTTCAAGGCGAATGACAACCACTGGGGCTATTGCCTGTCTCAGGGGCATTATCAACACTGGTGCGACCGTACACGCCTCTTGCTGATCGACTTCCACAAAGAAAGCCCGAGTGAGGCGGGCATTTCAGAATCTGCTCTGTCAAACCAGCTCAACTTTCCAGGCGCTCACAAGATACTCAGTCAGATGCTTGAATTAATGTGCTCGAGCGGTCTGATTAGCCGTAACGGAACCCTGTTTCATCTACCCGGTCATCAGGCACAACTCAGTCAGGAGCAGCGTGAATTTCAGGAAAAGATACGGCCGCTGCTGAAAGAGGCTGGTAAGGTGCCGCCCAGAACCCGAGAATTGGTGGAGATGACCGGCATCCCATTAAAAGCAATGCAAAAAATTTTAAAAGAGGCCGGCAGATCAGGGAGCGTCATACAGGTTGCGGAAAATCGCCATTACCTGCCCGAGACGATCTCAGAGCTCGCCTCTTTTACTGAGACGCTGGCAAATCAGGACGAGGAGGGTGCTTTCACAGTGATCGCGTTCAGAGATGCTTCCGGCATTGGAAGAAACCTCTGCATTGAGATACTGGAATACTTTGACGCCAAGGGCTTTACCCGAAGAGAAGGCAATAGCCGTCTTATTCGCATCCAAAAAGAGAACATTTTCGGCTGAGAGACAGCGATCCCCGCGAGCCTTACTTCGCAGGCCATAGTTGTGCAGCGGATGCTCTACCCGCCACGCCTGCGCCTAACCTTTACGAGCCTTAGGATAGATTTTCACGGTGTCTCAGGACGGCAGCGGACTGCTCTGGACTCTGATCAGGATTCTGATCAGGACTCTTCTTATACTCTGTCCTGGGCCCTTCCCTGCTCTCCGCCGTACCCTCTGCTGCTCGGCGCCCCGCTTAATTCAAGCCATGGAGCTTGACTGGCAGATGGGTGTAGCCTTTCACAAAGCTGGAGTAGACTCTTTTTGGCTGCCCGACAACCTCAACGCTGTCGAAGCGCTGCATGATCTCTTCCCATAGAATTCGCAGCTGCATCTCAGCCAGACGGTTGCCCATACAGCGATGAAGACCAAAGCCGAAGGACAAGTGCTGGCGCGCCTTGTCCCGGTCAATGAGAAATTCATCCGCCCTGTCTATTACCTCGCTGTCCCGGTTGCCTGAAGCGTACCACATCACCACTTTATCGCCGGCCTTGATCTGCTTGCCGCCCAGCTTTGTATCGACCAGAGCAGTGCGCCGCATGTAGGCAAGCGGAGTTTGCCAGCGGATTATTTCAGAAACCATATTGGGAATTATGCTGTGATCGGCGCGCAGCTTGTCATACTCTCTCGGGGTTTCATTGAGCGCTAGCACGCCACCGGAGATTGAATTTCTGGTGGTGTCGTTACCACCCACAATCAGCAGGATGATATTGCCCAGGTACTCCAAAGGCGGCATGTTCTGAGTGGCCTTACCATGCGCCAGCATGGAAACGAGGTCATTCCCCGGCTCGGCGTTCACACGTTCGTTCCATAAACCGGTGAATACCTGCAAACATTCTTCCATCGCAGCCCAGCGTTCCTCGTTAGAAGACACAACGCCTGCCCCCGGAATCGCCGTGGCGGCATCGGACCAGAACGTCAATTTGTGCCGGCTTTCGAACGGGAAGTCGAACAGCGTCGCCAGCATTTGCGTTGTAAGCTCAATGGAAACCTCCTTGACCCAATCAAACTCTGTTTCCAGAGGCAATTCATCAAGGATGTTGCAGACCCTCTGACGGATAAGATGCTCAAGACGCTTGAGATTGGCAGGCGCGACTACCGGCTGCGCGATTCGCCGCTGCTCATCATGCTTCGGCGGATCCATAGAAATAAAGCTTGGCAGCGTATATTCATCATAAGTATCCACAATGCCGATAGTCGGTTCTGAAGAGAAAATTTCAGGGGAGGTATCAACCTGCATGATGTCTTTGTACTTGGTGATGGACCAGTAAGGCCCGACCGCCGACTCGGCACAGTAGTGCACAGGATCTTCAAGACGCAGGCGTTCCATAAAGGGCAGAAACTCATTGGCCTGCCAGATTCCAGGATGCGACAGATCAATCTTGTCAATCGGCATGGTCCAGGGGTCTTGCCCCACCATGCTCCATTTACTTTGATCGCCAGAAGCGTCAGTCATCGTGTTTACCCTCATTTTCCTGCGTGATGCAATTTTTGGCTCAGAATTGGAACTCGGGCATAGTGACAACCAGCCCGTCTAAGTCTTCGGTCAGCTGAATCTGACAGGAGAGCCGGGAATTATCTTTTCGGTCAGTACTGAGACTGAGCATAGCTTCTTCCGTCGGGTTGATTTCGCCAGTTTTCTCAAGCCATTCCTGATCAACATAAACATGGCAGGTTGCGCAGGAGCAGGCACCGCCGCAATCAGCATCTATACCCGGCAAGCCATTGCTGACTGCTGCAATCATGACGGAGGCGCCGGGGTTGGTTTCAACATCGTGTTCCTGACCGGAATGTTCAATGAATTTAATCTTCACCATAAAACGGGGCTCCCTCAATTTCGAGCGCGCTACGATACCAAGATGTGCGACGCAACAAAAGTGAAGACCGCTCTGCCGCGTGCAGACCAGCCATTTTTTCGCCACTCTGAAACAGTGCACTCAGGACGCCGCGCTCAGCACCATGGACTTTCCGCCCTAAACGCCCGCAAGTGCCCAGTACGCATGACCAAAATTGTCAACTATTTCAGCACTATAGCAACAGAGTAATATAACCACACAAACAAACGAACCAGTGCTGGCGCTACAGGAAGTGGAGTGATTTAATACGCGCCAGAAAGAGACTGGATAGGTTCCTCCATGATGAAATCCATCAGCACATCGCAAGATTTTTTGTGCGCTGACGTGCCCGAAGACCGATCAGCCACTTACCTTACAGCCACACGCGCCTAGCCTATGTCGGAAATTATTGCCCAGCAAGGCACCTTACTGCTCATACTTGCCTGTACGTTCAGCTTTTTCATGGCTTATGGCGTAGGCGCTAACGATGTAGCAAACGCGATGGGCACATCAGTAGGCGCTCGGGCGATCACCATCAAGCAAGCCATCATCATTGCGATGGTGTTCGAATTCGCAGGCGCCTACCTGGCAGGAGGTGAAGTCACCTCAACGATCCGAAGCGGCATCATTGACGCAGATACCGCAGGTTTTGACTCGAATCCGGAACTACTCGTTTACGGCATGCTGTCCTCCCTATTGGCGGCCGGCGTATGGCTGCTGATCGCCTCCTGGAAGGGTTGGCCGGTGTCTACCACCCACTCAATCATAGGGGCTATTATTGGCTTTGCCGTGGTTGGCGTGTCTGTCGACTCCGTTATGTGGGGGCAGGTGCTGTCGATTGTCGCAAGCTGGGTGATCTCTCCGGTATTCTCCGGAACGATCGCTTTCGGTTTATTTCTCAGCGTCCAGCATCTGGTGCTTGATACCGACGATCCTTTCGGCAACGCCAGACGCTATATCCCGAGCTACATTTTCCTGGTGGGTTTCGTGATTGCCATGGTGACGCTGATCAAGGGCTTGCGTCATGTGGGGCTGGAAGTCAGCTATCAAGAAGCCTCACTATACGCCATAGGCGTCGGACTACTCACGATGACCATTGGCTTCCTCGCGATCCGCAACATCAGACCCGAAGAAGCCGGAAGCCCCGAAGACCGCACGGCAAGTCTCGAGCGCCTTTTTGGCGTGCTCATGATATTCACCGCCTGCTCGATGGCGTTCGCTCATGGCTCCAACGATGTCGCCAATGCCATTGGCCCTCTGGCAGCGGTCAATGGGGTAGTGCAGAACAGTGGCGCCTTCGCCGCCCAATCCGAACTGCCAGTATGGATCCTTCTACTCGGCGGCGGCGGCATTGTTGTGGGGCTTGCGACCCTGGGGTATCGGGTCATCGCGACGATCGGCCGTAACATCACAGAACTGACTCCTAGTCGTGGGTTTGCAGCAGAACTGGCTGCTGCAACTACAGTGGTGATCGCCTCAGGCACCGGGATCCCGGTCTCCACCACTCACACGCTCGTCGGTGCCGTGTTGGGCGTCGGCCTGGCTCGCGGCGTCGGCGCCCTCAATTTGAAGGTAGTCGGAAAGATCTTCATCTCCTGGATCGTGACCCTGCCTGTAGGCGCGCTCCTGTCGATCGTCTTCTTCTTTTTATTCAGGGCCATTCTCGGCTAAGCTCAGCTATCAGAACCACTGACGAACTGCTGAAGCAAACCTGCCTCTAACCCCGAAGAAAATGCCAACCGTCAAGCCTCAGACCCCTTCCTACCAAGCAGTTCTCATTAGCGCGTGCCTGCTGCTGGTTCTGTCCTTTGGCTATCGAGCGGGCTTTGGTCTGTTTATGGTGCCGATGTCAGAGGCCAGAGAATAGGGGCGGGATGTCTTTGGCCTCGCGCTCGCTGTTCAGAACCTCTCCTGGGGCGTGTGTGCAATTCTGGCCGGGGCACTGGCTGATAAATACGGCAACCTGCGGGTGCTGCTAGGCGGCGTGACGCTTTACGCAATCGGTATGCTTGGCATGTCCCTGTCAAGCACAGAAACGCAGATTGTCAGCACCGCCGGGCTGCTTGTCGGCGCCGGCATCGCAGGCACTTCTTTCGGCATCGTCCTGCCTTCGATTGCCCGGGCAGTGCCTGAGGAAAAACGTGCCCGCGCCCTCGGTATAGGCACTGCGGCCGGCAGTTTCGGGCAATTTCTGGTGGTACCTGTCATTGCATCCGTGATGGACCTGGTCGGCTGGATGCACGCCTTGCAGTATCTCGGAGTTAGCGCTTTTTTGATGGCGCTCCTCTGCATTCCCTTGTCTAAATTCGGCGGGGCGAATGACACTACGGGAGCAGAGTCCGACGCGTCAATGAGCCTGAAAGACATCGCTCTGAAAGCTTGTTCGATTAAATCCTACCGCCTGTTGGTGTTCGGCTTTTTTGTCTGCGGATTCCACGTTGCTTTCATCACAGTGCACATGCCCGGCTATGTTGTTGATCTGGGCTTTGATCCGCAAATTGGCGCCTGGAGCATCAGCCTCATTGGCCTTTGCAATGTGATCGGAGCCTACTACGCCGGCGTGTTGAGCGGCACTCACTCCATGCGGGGCCTGCTTACCATGATCTATCTCGGGCGGGTGGTGGCAATCACGGTATTTTTGGTTATGCCAGTTTCAATTTTAAGCATCATGGTGTTCAGCGCCGGCATGGGGTTTTTGTGGCTGGCGACGGTTCCACCCACCTCCGGGCTGGTCGCACTGTTTTTTGGCACCCGCTTTATGTCCTTTCTCTACGGCATCGTGTTCCTGAGCCATCAGCTCGGGAGTTTCAGCGGGGTCTGGCTTGGCGCCTGGCTGTATGAACAGTACGGGACTTATAGTGGAATCTGGTATGCCGGTATCTTCCTCGGAATCGTCGCAGCTCTACTGCACTGGCCCATCGAGGAGAAGGATTATTCAGAGAGCCTGCTCGGCACTGCCCGAACGGCCTAAGAGTTTAACGATGACACTACGAACTATCAGAAACGTAAATCTCTCCCGGCGGAGACGGGCAGTCATAGCCTGTACCTGCGCTATGCTAGCTGCCTGCAGCAACGTCGTTGTCATACCTTCAGCCAATTACAACAGCCGGGTCGACTATCTAGTTATCCACGCCACTTCTGAGGACTTTGCCGAGTCCCTGAGGCTGTTAACTCAACCTACCGCGAATCCGGTGAGTTCACATTATCTCGTGCCTGCTCCGTTCGATCCCACTTACCCCCGAAACGACCTGAGGGTTTATCAGCTGGTTCCTGAGCTTGACAGAGCCTGGCACGCAGGCGTCAGCTACTGGGCAGGTGAGAGTGCACTGAACGACAGATCCATTGGTGTTGAGGTGGTCAATGAATTCAAATGCACCGGGACAAGCAACCCGATTGAAGAAACCGCACCGGAGGACTTTGAGTGCGAGTTTCCGAGCTATGATGAGGATCAGATTGCGCTGCTCATTGAACTCCTCTCAGAAATCCTGGACAGGTTCCCGTCCATCGACCCTATCGACGTGGTGGGTCACTCAGATATCGCAATACTGAGGAAATCTGACCCAGGACCCCGGTTCCCCTGGCAGCAACTCTATGAAGCGGGCATCGGCGCCTGGTACGAGCCAGACACCAAAGCCAAATACGAACAGCGCTTTTCCAGCGAGCCGCCGTCTCTGCAAATCGTTCAGAACGCCCTCAATCGTCTCGGCTACCAGGTCGAACCCTCTGGCAATTATGACCGTACAACGCAGTACGCAATGCGCGCTATGCAGTTGCACTTTCGTCCGGGCGATTTCTCCGGAACGGTGGATGTCGAATCCATGGCTATCATCTGGGCGTTGCTGGAAAGATACAGACCGGCAGAGCTTGATGATCTGCAGGCCGGACGCGCCTGAACACGAACCGGTCTGTGGCTGATGGCTTTACTCGACAGGCATAGGCAACAGCAATTCCGTGCCAATCGGCCGCTGAACATCGAAGGCTTTCAGCGTCATAGCCACGAAGTTGTAGTAGCCAATCAAAGCGACAATGTCCATCAGACCCTCGCCCCCGAACTGCTCAATGGCCTGCGCGTACGTATCTGCACTGACCTTTTCCTCACTCACCAGTTCCCGGGTAAACTGAATGAGCAGTCTTTCAGTCGGCCCAAGCCCTGCGATGGCAGGCAGCCCCGAAAGAACCCGCCGGTATTTGATAAGCTCGATGATTTCCTGCTCAAGACCGGCGGCCTGAGCAAGCGGCTCATGAGCAGACCACTCATACTGATGGTCAATTTCGCGTGCAGTGGACAGAATAATCAGCTCGGTCAATCGCTGATCCTTCGTCGTCCCGTATCTCACACGCTGGCGAACGTCGAATATGGCTTCTGCCAGCACTGGGCTGTGCAACCACATCGCGACCGGCCCTCTCGGCCCATTTTCATAGCCGGTACCCGGACGCACATAGGTGTCATAGGCCTTCTGGCCAACGGCATCAAGCGCGTCCCGACTGACCTGGGGCAACCTTGCCATGGTTTCCGGGAGTATGTCATCCGGCACGCGATCAGCCGTTTGCAACCCCTGAGGCAGATATTCCGACGGCTGCGCTGAAAGCCACAATGAGGCTGCCAGCGCAGAGAAGCAAAACCCAGTAAGAAATCGTTTAACGACAAGTGGCACGACAGAATAGTGACGCATGGAATGCACCCTCTTTGGCTTGAGTTTCCGATGATAGCAAATCGGCAGGCCTACATTGGGCAGGCACGGACAATCGACGTATGATTGAGATCGAGTCAAATTGGCGTTTTCACATCGAACCCAGAGAGAATAACCTCCTATGACGAAGAGCAAAGCTTGCCAGATCCTCGCCCTTACATGCCTGATGATGATTACCCCGCTTGCCCGTTCGGCGATTGTCGAAGTGCGCCTGGACGGCAGCATTCTGCCCAATGCGACTCTCATCGACGGCAGCGACCAGAACAACCAGTACGTCACAGATGATTCCGGCACGCTGGTCTTTGACGGCTCCTGTCTCTCACTGAGATATACAGACGACAGCAATACCCCCTTCCGTTCGATGGACCGATGTGGTTTTGACGATGCTGACCGACTCTACAGGGTCAATCTCAGTAAGGAAATTACGCTGAGCGGCACGGCAGAATTTCCGCACACGGGGAATGCTGTGCTTGTTTTTGAGAATTTGGATGATGGAGTTGGTCTTACACGGGGCATCGGAACCGGTAATCCCCGGACGCACCGCTTTTCCGAGCAACTGCCTGCCGGGCGGTATCGGATTTCAGTGAACTCCAGTACCTATCCGAACCCGGAGGAAACATATTTCATAAGTTCTGTCGGCATTGATGCACGCAGAGACTCTGTATCAGGAATCGAAATAGGTCCTGAACAATCCTCAACATCCAGGTTCCCGATCTCGCCCCCTCGAGCCGACCTGATGACCGTCCAAGCTATAGAAGGCTCGCATCTTTCCCGCATTGAAGGCGCACCCGGCGCTGCAGAGCCCCTAACCAGAATTGGTCTGGCCAATCTGCAAACCGGTCAGACCGGGTCTGGCGTTTCAGACGCTGACGGCAGCTTTTCGATCAGATTCTTCGCCCCACCAGGTGCTGCGCTGCATGTTACCCAAGACCGTCACGTGCAGAGTTACAACCACTTCAGCAGCAGACAAGCGGGAACGGTGATCTATGTTCCTTTGGCGGATCCAGGCTTAGCCATTTCAACCGGCCAGCGACTGAACGGTGGCAGCCAAAATGGCATGAATAGTCTGGAGTTCATGGGCGGTAAGGATCCCGGTGTCGCCTGGTTAAGCGGGACTCTGGACAGTACTGACTGGCAGGCAGGCCGCTCGGGCTCTCTGAGTGGCACCGTGGATATTTACTCCAGAAACCTTGAATTTGGCGTAGTCCCCTCACTCGGCGCCGGTACGGCCATGCTGGAACTGTTAGTCAACGCCGACGGAGAGCAGAAAGCCGCGCAGCCCCAATACTCGGCGAGCAATCTGACCGTGACCGGATTGCCAATCGAAAGAGCTTCCGGTCAGCAAGCTGAAGCGATCATCATCGGCCAATTCTCACTATCAAATTACCAGCCCGCGGGCGCTGGCCATGGCCACGCAGAGTGGAGTCTGGATTATACGGTCCCTGACGAAACACCCGATGGTATCTATCAGCTGATACTGACCGGCCAGGGATGGAGCATGAACCCCTGGATTTCGGGCCTGACTTCGGAACGGCTGTTCTACGAAGACGTGTACGGCGAGCCTTCATCTCACTTAACGGAAGTGCATGGCGCGGCGCGCATCACCATCGGCGAGGTACAAACGCCACGGCTGTACAGCGCGATTCTGTTAAATGAAGTCAGCAACGGCTCAAGAGGCACCATAGCTGACGAAGATGCCGGGAAGTTCGGATTTTCCGGACACTGGATCACGAACGCCGACAAGCTGATTCTGACCAAGTCAACCCGCAGCGATGGCACAGTCAAACGGTACAGCGTTGAGCCCTTTATCCCTCTAACCGCGTTCAGCAACAAAGAATGGCTCAACCCGCCGAAGCTGCCGCTGGAATTTCCAACCGGCCAGCTCAGTGCCAGTATCATCTCGCCCGATGGAACGCAGCTCTCTGTGGGCCCTCACTCGATTAAAGGCGCCTATGTTCAGCAAGCCACCTCTGATCTCGGCGAAGGGTTGTTCAGGAACAGCAACAACACTGACATGGTGTATGGCCTGACCACCTATTCAGAGGATTTTGCGCTGACTCTGGATGAATACGGTGAGTACCGGGTCACACTGGACGGTTTCGTGACGGACATCTTTGGCCAGGAACTGGAGATCAGCGGATCCTACTCAATCTATATCGCTGAACTGATGGACATGGAAACCGGCGTTTTTTCCGGAACCCCCTTTGAGGTAGGTGACAGTTACGCGCCGACGGTAATTCTGCAGCCCGGTGTACCCGCTGATGTGACCGTGTCGATCTCGCATTTTCCCAATTCCTCGACCGAGGCAGTGGTCAGTAGGACATTCAGCGGCGATGCAAACCGCTTTGGCTATTACTCAACCGACGAGCAGCCTTTCAGCTTTTCTGAGGCGGGCGAGTATCTTGTCAATTATGACGCCTCCTATACCGCGCCGGACGGCACACTATGGATGGCCTCAAGAAAGTGGGCCTCGGTGGTGGAGACGCCTGACAGTAATATCGTTACCCACGGCCATCGGGGAGATGAAGGCGGTCAGGAGATCAAACAGTGGTATTTGATGGAAGACAGCCGCGATCAGAACGCGCACTTTTTTTCGCCTTTCCAGATTGGTGACGTCATGTGGATGAATAATTTCACCGAATGGAATGCGGCCATGCAGAATATCGTCACACTTGACGACGGCGACGGCCAGCTGACTGAGCTGATCAACACAAGCAACATCAACAGCAACGGCCTGAGTTCCGGGTCATTGCTTTTGCGCCCCGATTCCGGCGGTGAGGTGCCGCCTTTCATTGACCCCTCGCAGCCGAATATTCACTGGGCTTATTATTACTCAAGCGTCGGCCGTCCGGGGGTCAGTGTGCGTGAGTTTGTAGGGACGGAAAGCACCACCAATGGCTACTGGCGCTTCAACACGCCTTATGGCTACCAGCTGGGTAGCGGTTACGAAGGTGACCAGCCAAATGATTTCAAATTTGTGTTCGGTGGTGCCGTTTACCGGGTGCCTGATTCAGACTTCAGCCATTATGGCGCCTATGGCTCGCTCTGGACCATGCTGCCGGATTCTGACCCGGACGGAGGGCGGGTAATGCCCCCGTTCCAAGGGGCGGCAGGAGGGCCCTCCGGCGGACCACTCTTTGAGTTAAAAGGCGAACAGATAGATATTTTCCTCCATCCTCAGGGTGTGAGGCCCGGTTCGATACTCGAACCGGGAGATGTCGTGAGTTTCTCAGGGCAGGTCGCTCCGACCCTGCCCTCGCAGGTGCAGATCGAGATTACCACTCCGAGCGGCGCAACGCGCGCATTTGGTGGAGTCGCCAACAAAGTGGGTTACTACTTTGATCCCGCCAACGACTATGTCGTTGAGGAACCAGGCGTTCATACTGTCAAAGTAACAGTCATCCACGATGGCATGACCTCAGCCGGTCCGGCAGAGCCTCCCTATCCGACCGGGTCTGTTCTCGGAGCCGCGAACAGCACCTTCAAATTCTATGTGACCAGCGGCGGACCCCGCCAGGCGAGAATCGTGTCGTCGATGCCCGACACCCTGCCCTCGAGTGCGCGCCTGTCGCTGCAACTTCAGGGCAGTAGCGGAGCGGCCCCGGCCACACTTGAATATACGGCGGTGATGCCCGGCTTTATTTTGGATCAGCGGACACAGTCTGATTCGGATGCCGTCTATGATGCCTATGAACTCCACCAATCATTTCCGAATCTGGACTTGCCCGGTGGCGAACTCCGCCAGCGAAACGGCAGTGACACCGTGACTCTAAGCTTTCTGGCCCGGGGACTAGACGACGCGGCCTCACCAATTTTTGAAGGCCGACAGGTACTGCTGCAGGGAGAGCACGTTCTGGCTCCGGATCATCTGAAGAAGCTCGCAGGAACCTTTGACATCAATCTGTTGGACAATGACCTCTCACCGGGCGAGCGTCTAAGCGCAAGCGTTGAATTTGACGCCAACGGGGATGCTGACATTTATGTTGCGGTTTTCCTGCCAGGCGGTGAGTTTGTCACCATTGATGAGGGGCTGAACCTGAGCGACATCGGAGAACTCAATCCCTTTACCGATTCGATGGCACTGGACGAGCGCTCAAGTCTGTCACTTTTTGACATTCCACTGGATACAGGCATTCAGTCAGGAACCTACCGACTGATTGTGCTGGTAGTAACCGCAGGAGCGAACCCTGCTGACGATGCTAACTGGCTCGGATTTGATGAAGCGACTTTCACTTTCTCGAAATAAGCACAGTGCTCCCTGGCTACAGTCGTGAGACAAGCGCCCCATGACACACAGGCTTTGGAAAAATCGCTCTGTGAGTAAAGCGGAATGCTTACTGAGGTGGCGGAAGAGGCAGGAGTCGATTCTGTATCTTAAGTCACTGTTTGATATATTGATTATTTAGATATTACGTTCTGATATTACTAAGAATGTTACTAAATAAAGAAATCAACACGTTTGATAGCTGATTCAGCGCCTCACCCAACCTTATACTTACCGCATTTCAGCCGCAGAGTTAATAATCGCCCCAGAAAGCTCGGTAGCCGCCCCTCTCGATATGACGTGGGGGGGGCTTTCATGCCCTGTGCAAGTAATAGTACCAACTCAAACTTGCGAGAGCTGATTTGCAAAAGAACGACCTTCCTCTCCAAAATCGCATCAAAACTAGATAATCTCTTTGAGTCTGAAATCGAGACTATCTGATGAAATCAAATCCATTTGATAATAAGAGAATTATCTGGATCTTAAGGATCATTGCAGCTGTGGTTGTTTATGCTGGTCTAAAGATTTTCGATCCAATAGATTGGGATAACCTTAGTACATTTGAATCCCTTGCAGCAGGCGTTATGATCGCCGTGACATGGTACCTAGCTGCCTTGCCATTTATTCTGATCCGAATGGGTATGGAGAAACTGCTCTTTCTTTGGGCGACCAGAAGATTAAACAAAAATCTGTCACCAGAGCGGGTAGCGGAAATTCTGGGTCATCCAAGTCGTGTACACGAGCAAGATGATTGGGTTAACCCCGAATCGATCACGTGGATCTATACTGATACAACCCCACCGCTGCATTTACATTTCTCGAGTAGGAGACTTACGAGTTGGAGAACAGATATAAGCTATACTTTTCCTGATTTTTATGAAGACGATCAGGAAGAATCTAAAGCCGAAGAATTGGTCGACGAACCAGAGCGCCTCGCATTGCTCCATAAGCAAGGAGTTCTTAACGATGAGGAGTTTAAGGCTGCGAAAGCATTGCTGTTACGATTATGAAAAGTAAAAGATCATACTTGTCTGCAGTTTCCTGACTGCCGTCACAATCTGAAGAACTACGGATAATTAGCAATGGGAAGCCGGGAAGAATCTTTTAAACATCTTGATCGATTTTTAAAGCTCACTCCTCTCGGTCTCGAGCTTCTTGAGTCTGTTTGGCCGGAACTGGAATTTTCTCAAAAAATCCACTTATTTGAAGAGTGGCGAAAAGCAAGATTGGAATCTGCTCTCCGCGCAAAGCTTGATCAATTCCTATACCAAAATGAATCTAATACCTAAAAATGGAAAAAGAACACCAAAATCAAAGTCGCCGCGAATTCCTGCACAAGATAGGTGAAGTTGGCGGCACTGCTGCAGTTTATCAGGCCATGGTCAGTATGGGCTTGTTGGTGAGCGGAGAA
>Ga0163109_10000506_pt1 | contig 31141 bp, 24 predicted proteins | sample CRUFie1St13metaG_FD_108704 | JGI IMG/M metagenome (GOLD analysis project Ga0163109, IMG submission 108704) | Marine microbial communities from the Costa Rica Dome - CRUD Field 142mm St13 metaG | ecosystem: Environmental > Aquatic > Marine > Oceanic > Photic zone | place: Costa Rica: the Eastern...
AGTGCTACAGCCTCTTCGGGATGAACTTCTCTGCGAGGTTCTTTTCCGAAAAGCTCTCGGACCTTGCGCCGCACTATCGGCGACCTGCTCTGACCTCCCACGAGAATCACATCGTCGACTTCGAACGGAGGCACATTAGATCTCGAACAAACATCTTCAACGACCGCTAGCGTTCGTTCGACAAGCGAATCCCAGTACTTTTCGGCCACAACCCGCTCTACTCGAACTTCCACAGTTTGAGGAGATGATTCCCCGACGGTCAAGTAATCAAGGCGGACCGATGTAGAGTTGTGGTCGGTAAGGTCTCTTTTTGCTCGTTCTGCTGCTTGTACGACTCGATCGAGCGCGGTGTCGTCCTTACGAGGATCAATTCCATATTTTGCGGAAATTTCTTTAATAAGTAGCCGAGCAAGGCGGTCATCGAAATCTAAACCACCTAAGAAACTGTCGCCTCCAGTAGCAATGACGTCGTATACGTCACCGTCTATTTCCATCAGGCTACAATCGAAAGTGCCACCACCGAGATCGTAGATGAGAATCCTTCTTCGCTCTAGACTGCGTCCGAACCCATAATTCAATGCCGCAGATGTAGGTTCGGCGAGAATCCTCTCGACGTGCAAACCAGCCTGCTCACCTGCCGACCGAACAGCTTGTCGTTGTCGTTCTTGAAAATACGCAGGGCAAGTGATCACCGCTCGGTTTACTTCTTTTTTAAGTTGAAGCGATACGCTTTCGCGAATTTCTTTGAGGACTAATGCGGCAACTCGTTCCATCGAGAAGACTTCGTCACCGAGAAGAACAGCAGCTTCTCCGTTTTGTCCTTCGACAATCTCGTAACTGTGTGACGCCATCACATCTTTCACCAAAGGAGAATGAAAGTCTCTTCCCAAAATTCGCTTGCTACCGACGACTGTTTTATTTGGGTTTGTAGCCTTTTGTCGAAGAGCCGGCTCTCCGACCAACAAGTTCCCTTCCGCATCTTTGGCAATGACAGACGGAATAACCATGCCGCCTCGACGTGAAGGAATCACTCTTGCCTTTCCTCTTTCGAACAACGCGGCACAAGAATTTGTCGTTCCAAGATCGATACCGATGCAAAGCTCACTTTTCTCGGGAAGCTCAATCGTCGGCATATTTGAGTCCCTTTCTGGATGATCCCAAATATCGCCTGCGCGGCGGTCTGAACGCGATTCCTTGGCTGGAAGAGAATGCTCACCGCTTGAATAACTAGGTAGCTTTTCCTCGGGGTTACTCGTCATTCTTGAGATGGCATTTCGCGAAGAAGTATCGAGCGAGTCTGAGAAACTTGCGCCGTCAAAGCCGGAAGCAGCACCTGCAAGATTTCCCTGTAAAACCATTTTGTCTGATTCAGGCTCGGGGGAAGTTTCTGTTTCCTGCTGTGCAGAAATATTAAGAGCACCGGGTGAAGAAATTTCTCGATGACCAATCATTTCCAGTACGGTTTCGAGAACTGGAAAACACTCATTGTCCCACACCAAACGAATAAGCATCCCAGACGGCTTGTCTTCTTCAGCTCTTCGAAATGAGTCCACCTCACCGGTACCGGACAAAGCCATCTCGCCATTTGAGAACAAGAGCTCAACACGGACTTCTGATTTGGGCGGCAGAGACTGAGAAGTCTTTAAAAAAACGCTTGAACGTGTAAGTTGAGAGTCAAACGTCGAAGCCAGAGTCTCTGCATTCGAGGCCTTAAGCTGAACCCTCAATCTTTTGAGTGTCTTTGGCATGAACGTCTGGATTTTTAACTGGATCGAACTGGAGCGCCAGTTCAAGACCCACGTTTCTTCCGAAAATATACGTCCTCGGTAAAATCGCCGCCACTTACTATCAAAAACCCTTCATTAAAACGGAAATCGTACGATAATTTAGAGCCATTTGCGCTTACCAAAACAAGTTGTTTTCCTTCTGCCTTCCAATGGCCACGCATTCGACCATACTCAAAGTATCCGTTTGGGTGAAAAATGAGTGTTTTTTGCAACTTATTCACTTTCCGAGTCCATTGACCAAGAAAGGATCGGCGAGCAGAGGAACGTCGAGTGTACTCCAAGATTCTGCCCGATTTCTCGGCGGTGAGCGTAAGTTTACTAAAATCGGAGGACAAACGGACTTCAAATCGAGACGTACTGTTCCGTTTGAGAATCATACGACCAGCTCGGACTGCAAACTGACCTTTTTTGCTTCTCCCTTGGCTTTCAATCGTAAACTGACCATTGGATAACAAGACAAGAGACTCATTCGGCGGGCGAAACCAACGGCCAACAACATCTCTTGCAGACACAGTTGGTGCTTCACGGCCTTTCGGCTCTAACTCCCGAACGGCCGTGAACTGAAGAGAATCAACAACACCCCTCACTTCTCGGAAAAGTGACGGGAAGCGCCTATCGGAAGGAAGAAAGAGCTCAAAAGAGACCACAAAATCGCGACTTCTAAAAAAAAGATGATGAAGCACTCGAGCCTTAGTAACGTTTCGAACGACCTCTCTTTTTAACACTCGCTTCACACCAGGCGAACGAAAAACCTCCGACTCTTCATGTTCAACGGACCAAAACTCCGGCGAGAGTTCAAGGCGATGATAGTCATCGAGTGCGCTCCGCAGGTCAGTGGAGAGACTCGGCATCACCGTAAGCTTGAGCCAAGCGGACTGTCTGGAATTCCTGAGCTTTCGTTCAAAGCGTACGCTGTCGGCCCGACCGAAAATAGGCTTCAGAGCCCAACCGTCAGGTAAATCTAGCGTGTAGCGGTTTTTCGTGTCCCGATACGGCTCGGCCCCCGCTGACGACACAAAAAAAGTGATGAAAGCAATTAGACACTTCCACGAAATAGGTTGGCTCTGGTAGGACAGTCGTCGCATCAGCTCACGCAAGAAGTATACGCGATTACGGACTGCAGCGTCGCAATAAACGCATGGACACGAAAGAGAATACATCCAAGATCCAAGAAAGTACGACGCTTTCCGAAAATCTTCGTTCCGAGAGCAAGAATTATCCCGGAGGCTCTCCTAGCAAGCGTGTACTCACGGGTTTAGCGATTGTGATAGTCATCTGTGCTGCATGGATTAGGCTCGTGAATCTTGAATCGAACCCTCCTGGGCTTTGGCAAGATGAAGCCTCCACGGGTGTAGATGCCTACCTCATTTGGACCACAGGAAAAGATAGAGCGGGGAGCGATTGGCCAATTATCAGTAAATCATTCGGTGACTACCCATTAGCTGGTTACCGATACCTGACCGCACCCATTGTAGGCATCGGTGGTTTATCCATCAAAAACGAGAGACTGACCGCAGCCACCTTCGGATTTCTAATGGTGCTCATTTGTGCCGCGATGATGAGAAGATCGACGAATTCGAAGATGGCATTCTTTACCCTACTTTCTGCCGCTATATGTCCTACATGGATTCATTTCTCTCGGTATGGGTCTGAAGCAATCCTTCTGCCATTTTTTTTACTCCTCGGCTTCACTTTATTCGAGATGGGCAAGCGGCGACCAATCTACTTTTGGTTGGGTGCGATCAGCCTGGCTGCCTCTGCTTATACCTACCATGCTGTAAAGCTTGTCTTGCCATTGTGGATTCTCGGTTGGCTCGTATTTCAACAACCTTTGATCATCAAATTATGGCGGACCGATAAAAAGCATCTTTTTGGACCTGGGTTGCTTTTTGCGATGCTTGTCCTACCAAGTGTCTGGATGGCCATCACCGACGAAGGGATGGCCAGAGGCAACACAGTGTTGGCCTGGCAACACTTCTCAGGTTGGAAACTTGTCCGGGTCATACTGAATAATTATCTCAGCTATTTCGATTTTGGACTGCTCTTTGTTCGGGGCGGGCCGGCCGTCGCGCAGTCTATTCCTGGTGCGGGCATCTGGAACTTCATCGAACTTCCATTCATTATTTTGGGAATTAGTCGCGTTTTTGTTCCCTCAAAGAACCGGCGTTTTTATGCGTTTTTCTTTTTTTGGTTCTTACTCGGACCCCTCCCTGGCGGCGTAACCTATGAAAGCGAAAATATAGGTCGGGTGATCGCGTGGCTTCCTGCTCCTCAAATATTCTCGGGCATCGGAATGCACTATTTGTATGAACTATGGGCCTCCAAGCGCAATGTCATGGGCACGAATACTTTCAACACGAACGTGCGCACTATCAAAAGCCGATTATGGGCAGCCCTTTTCTGCATCGGCTGGTTCGCGAGCTACGCTTACATTTTTCATCTCACCTTAGTTAAATATCCGGAAGTCACGAAACGTGATTGGCAATTCGAAATCAGTGCCGCGATGAAATGTGCGAAAGAGAAGCGAAAGAATGAGACCATTGTTCTTTCACCTCAATTTCAAGCCGTGCATACTTTCGCTTTATTTCATCTTTCCGATGTCTTTGAACATGAAGTACCAGAAAAACGTGGATGGGAAATTGGTCGGCGCAGAAAAATTTCTCCCGATGAATTATACGTTACACCTGCGACCGGTGCTCGACCAATAGGAGAAGCCGTGTGCACAATACGAAGCAAAAATACGCCTGTCGCATACGTTTACAAAGCCAGACCAAAGCCAGATCCCAAAACAATTAACAATGGTAAGCCCATCGCCAAACCGAAATTCCCGAGACGACCTTTCCCAAAAATACCGGTGACTACTCGGTCAGTCACCACCACAAAGACAGCAGCACCTCAATCACCAAAAGGACAGACACAAAAACGATAAGCACTTGCATTTCGTTCCCAGTTGCCGGCAAGGTGTTGTCATGGGCTCTGACCGAGGCGCACCCACAGGACTTTGGGAAGCAAAGCCCAAAAAGATTGATCGACCCAACCAAAGCGTCGATGTTAGGAAATTCGAAGCTCGACTTGAGGTTGAAAGACCAAGCCTTCCAAAAGTAGATGTCGCACTAGAAAAGCAGGAATTTGTGATAGGCCGAGATGTCCACAACGTAGACTTAGTTCTCGATGATGATCTCGTTTCTCGATGTCATGCAAAGCTCTTATTTACCGCACAAGGCTACGTATTTCTTCATGATCTTGATTCAAAGAACGGGGTCCAATTCGAGGGACGCACGGTCAAACGTTTAAATCTCGTAGACGGTGACTGCTTTATGATTGGAAACGCAAAATTTCGCTTTTATGCGAATCTCGAAAGATTCCGCAACCCGCTTACCGGGGAACAACCCGAATCAGAAATACTTATGGATAACGACCAATCTATTTTGGCCGAAGATATTCCTATCCCTGCAAGAAGCGTAAGCAATTCGGACGTCTCGGATGAATAGAGCAGCAACTCTTTCGTCAAAATGCTTACTTCGTTCTGAATTTCCCTAAAAAAGACCGATCTTTTCGTAGATCATGAGAATAGATGGAGCCATACATATGTTCATGTTCGCAATGACAAAAAGCGTATTTCCGACCTTGGCCTTTGTAGGACTGTGTTTTGTGGTGGGAACACCATCGGCACAAGCCGCACAACCCTTCGGACCGAACACCATCGCTGACATCGCGGAACGAGTAACACCGGCCGTGGTTAGCATTACCGTCGAAAAAACCGAAGCGATACGGTCTTCTGGGCACCCATTAGAAAATCATCCTATGTTCAAAGAGTATTTCCGGCGCAATGGAGGAAAACGGCAAAGGCCTCGCTCAGCGGGTGCAGGCTCGGGCGTTGTCATCTCGCCGGACGGCTACGTTGTCACGAACAATCACGTCATTGAAGATGCAGATAAAATGACCGTCGCCTTTGCGGATGGAAAGACGTTTGAAGCCGATTTAGTGGGAACCGATAAGTCCTCTGACATTGCGCTCATCAAGATCAAAGGCCGCAGCTTTCCATATTTACAATTTGGTGACTCGAATAGGATTAGGCTTGGTCAATTTGTGCTTGCAGTCGGCAATCCTTTCGGCGTCGGGCAGACCGTCACCATGGGCATCGTCTCAGCAAAGGGTCGAGCGAACATCGGTATCGTTGACTATGAAGACTTTATCCAAACCGACGCAGCAATCAACCCAGGCAACTCAGGCGGAGCACTCGTGGATCTCGAAGGAAAGCTTATTGGAATCAACACTGCAATTTTATCAAGGAGTGGAGGCTACCAAGGAATCGGCTTTGCCGTGCCAGCAAGCATGGTTCGGCCTGTTCTTGACCAGATAAAAGAACACGGCCGAGTCCGGCGAGGTTGGCTCGGTGTTGCCATCCAAAATTTAACCCCCGACCTAAGTAAGGAACTAGAGCTGGACGATGCCAATGGTGTGCTCATCAGCGACGTTCTCGACACTGGTCCAGCAGGTAAAGGCGGAATCAGGGCGGGTGACGTGATTACATCGGTCAACGGTAAACCTGTCCGTAACTCCGCCGAGCTGCGGAATCGCATCGCGATGATCGGTCCCAATAAACGCGCCACAATCAAACTCATTCGGGACGGGCGTAACAAAACGCTGAAGCTTATTCTCGAGGAAAAAGAAGACCTAAACGCTGTCGCTCAAGTTGAGGAGGCCGACAACTCACTTTTTTCTGGGGTCCAACTAAAAACCGTGGACCAAGCAGTTCGTACTCGACTTGAGGCACCTAAATATCTCAAGGGTGTTGTGGTTGTAGAAATGACACCGGACTCGGTCGCCGCCGACTCTGGCTTGCGACCGGGAGACGTGATCACATCCATTGATCGCAAAAGAGTGACCAATTTGCGTGAGTTTTACGAACAATCAAAAGATGCGAAAAAGCTTTTTCTACGCGTATGGAGAAAAGGTCACTCCTCATTCATGGTCATTAAACCGTAACGAAGCAGAAGCGCCATTTTCCGGACTTGTTTGGCCGCTAACTGAGTCTTCCCATCAACATCTTGCGGGCTTCGCGAAAAGCCGCGTACCGTTCTTGGGGCGTCGTAAGTATGTCAGAAAATACATCGTCGGCTTGGTCCATCGCGTAATGGTCCTCTGTTGGATAGACTGCAAACAACAGATCGAGACTAAGCCGAATCAAATCCATAAGATGAGGATATCGAGCCAACTCTTGGACGCCTTTCGCACCACCCTCCGAACGAAATCGATCGATAACAATGCTGATTTCATGCTGAAGCGCTGGGTATGCGTCTGCCAACAATGCAATGGCCAAGCTCAGTTGGGCCACAGAGTCCTGGCTGTAGAGGTTATCCTCGGGTGGATAGGCGTCAAAGATTCGATGCCCAGGCTCATCAATTCGCGCGTCCACCATCATAAGACATCGATCAGCTTCATCTAAAATTAAATCCAATTGGTGACTGCTAAGGTCTTCAGGCCCAAGAAGGGAGCCAACACCGGAGATAACTTTAGGCTCGCGCATGAATAACTGAGTTGTAGTCTTAACAAATAGACGCAACCGGTCAAGCCTAAGCGTACGGTTGAAGGCTAAGCGCGAGGGTGAGCGCGATTATAGGCCCTGCGAACGTGATCACGGTCAATATGCGTGTAAATCTCTGTAGTTCGAAGGTCAGCATGACCAAGCATGACCTGAACGGAACGCAAATCGGCACCACCTTGAACCAAATGACTGGCAAATGCATGCCTTAGTTTGTGCGGGGAAATATCTTTCTTCATTCCGGCTGCGAGTGACAATCTACGCAAAATCTTGAATACAGCCTGTCGAGTCAAGGGTTTTTGAGGGTTTCTTCCGGGAAAAAATAAGTCGCTGACACGTGTCTTGAGCTGAGCAGGACGACCAACGTTCAGGTATTCCGTTAGTATTTCGATAACGGGTCCTCCGATAGGAACCACACGTTCTTTATTCCCCTTACCCGTCGCCCGGATCAATCCAGCATCTAAAGAAATGGAGTTAAGTTCAAGATTGACTAACTCACTGACGCGTAAACCGGCGCCATAAAGCAAACCAATGATCGCTCGATCTCGTTCCATAGTGGGTGCCGCCGCAGCTTTCATAAGCGCTTGAATTTCTTGGAAATCCAAAAGCGCAGGAAGAGTCCTCGCAGGCCTTGGCATCGCTAGAGCGTCCGCAGGATCAGCTCTTAGATATTTTTCTCTGCATAGAAACCGAAACAAACCTCGCACGGTCACCAGCATCCTCGCTTGAGATCGCAAGGCAAAACCTTGACGAGATAGCCCCTGCAGCCAGCCTGACAAGATGTCAGTCGTCACGTCGGAAATATCGATTTCATGAGCGTTCTTCAGGGCGTTCAATAAGTGGGTAAGGTCGCGACTGTACGCATCCAATGTATTTTGTGCCACGCTTTTTTCTACTTTCAGAAATACGAGATATTCATCAACGGCTGACTCTAAATTCACTTCACTCCCCCATTCGCCAAGATAAATAAGACCGGAAGTCATCTTCTGCCGCTGTCATCCGCTGAGCGAACATCTCACAAACATTGAGCATAAGTTTAACACAGACTTGCGGTTTTTCAGCTTGCATTTGCGAAAGCTGAGATCTTTTTATTTCAAAAATGCGGCTCTCATTTGTTGCAACTGCAGTTGTCATACGAGTACCTTTCATAATGCCTCCTAACTCACCAAACGAAGCACTTCTCGCGAGAGAAACCATTGCCACAGAGCGTCCTTCTCGATTTCTAGCCGAAACCACGACCTCCCCACTCGCAACGACAAAAAAACTCGAAGCTTTTTCGCCTTGCTTGAAAATACACGTTCCAGACTCAAGAATCCGGTCGTTTACGATATTCCCCAGTAAATTAAGTCCTATTGGGCTAAAATTATGGAAGAGAGGGCACTCCTTGAGAACATCAATAATTTCAGATGAGGCGTTAAAAGGAACACCAATATGAGTGACCTCAGATTCAGAGGAGGTACCTGAATTCTTTTCACTCACGATAATATTTGTACCAGCCTCGTCAGAATTCAGCAATAAAACGAGCAGTTGCCATTTATCTAGGAAACCTTAGTATCCAGCCCCGATGGATTCGATGTAATTTCTAGCGACTTTCACATAGTGCGGCGCGGACCCCTGCAAATGCTTCCTTTCTGATTCAGTAAGCTCCCGACGAGGTTTGGCAGGAGAGCCCATGACCAAAGTATTGTCAGAGATTATCGTTCCTTCCGTAACGAGAGAGCCTGCCGCTACCAAAGCATTTTCTCCGACGACAACGCGGTCCATGATAATTGCCCCCATTCCAATCAGAGCACCATCTTTCACTGTGCAACCGTGAAGCATCGCCTTATGGCCAATGGTCACATTCTTGCCAATCACGGCTGGAAAACGGTCGGTGGTCACGTGAATCACCGAATTATCTTGAATATTAGTACCACTACCGATGCGAATATGAAAAACATCTCCGCGAATGACAGTGCCAAACCAAACGGATACATCGTCACCCAACTCAACGTCACCGATGACATGTGCACCGGGAGCAACAAAGCATCCTGTCCCTATACGCGGTAGTATATCTCGATAGGGATACACTGGCATGGGTCATACCGCCTGAGCAAAAAGAGAGTGCTTGAAGGCTTCGATAATTTTCACATCGATAAAGGTACCTGGAGCGAAAACACCATCTACGTGAACCATACGATTGTTACCTGAGCGACCCGAAGAACGGGTAGGATCTGATTTCGATGGTCCTTCAATCATGATGGTCTCTTGATTACCAACCATGTCCACAAGACAATCTTGAGTATGCCGTTCTTGCAAAGCCTGAAGTTTGTGTAATCGACGCAGACGGTCATCGGGAGGAACAGACTCTTCAATGTTCAAAGCTTTTGTTCCTTTTCGTTCGCTGTACGCAAAAGAAAACGCAGCATGAAATCTGACCTCTTCCATTAGCGAGAGAGTCTCTTCGAATTCTTCCTCCGTCTCACCTGGAAAACCAACAATGATATCCGTCGTAAGCCCAGCATGAGGAACCACCTCTTTGAATCGATGACAAATATCGATGAATTTTTCGCGAGAATAGCCTCTGCGCATTTTCCTTAGCACGCGCGTGCTTCCGGATTGAACAGGAAGATGCATGTGCGGACAAAGCTGTTCCAGTTCAGCAAAGGCTTGAATCTGCTCTGGCGAAAATTCTGCCGGATGTGGTGAAGTAAAGCGTACCCGCTCGATTCCAGAAACATCACATACCCGAGCAAGAAGCTGATGAAATGGTATTTGGCCCTGCCGACGAATTCGTCCATAGCTGTTTACGGTCTGACCAAGGAGGACAACTTCCTTCGTTCCTTTCGCCGCGAGCATCTGAACTTCTCGAACGATATCGTCCGCGGGGCGACTGACTTCCGGCCCTCGAGTCATTGGAACAACGCAAAAACTGCAATACTTATCACAACCTTTCATGACATTCACGAAAGCGCTGTATTGTATGGGCGCTTCTTTCTTGATGTCCGGAAAGACATATTCACTTCGCCCAAGAAAGACTGTTTCGTTCAGTCGGACGCGGTCGGTCCGAATTTTGGTAATCAGCTCAGGGAGTCGAGCCAGGTGATCAGGACCGAACACGAGATCCACATGCTTAACCTTGTCTAAAAGATTCTGGCCCTCTTGTTGCGCCACGCATCCACCGAGCGCAATGATGGTATCTGGTCGCGCACGTTTGAACTTTTTCATTTGTCCCGCAGCAGTTCTCAACTTCTGCTCCGCCTTATCACGGACACTACAGCTATTAACGACAATAAGATCAGCTTCGTTGGGGTGAGTCGTTCGCGCATACCCCTCGGCCGCCATGAGCCCAATGATACGATCTGAGTCGTGTTGATTCATTTGACAACCGAAAGTCTCAATATAAAGACGGCGAGAGTGCCGTTCCGGTCCTACGTAATCTGCGCCTGCAAAAACCGGATCGCTCAGTGTTACGTCACCGCTTGGTGAGGGCGGCTCATTTGAGATGATGGGTAGACGATTCAAAACGGACGAAATGTAAGATAAGGTTTTGGATTTGGCTACGGTAAAGCGTCCGACCCGAGACTCAGCGACCCGTGAAAACACCTACAACCTCGCTATGTCCAGTCTGAGGATAAAGATCAAAGAGCTTAACTCGGGTTAACTCTAGTACGGAGGTGAGTCTCGACGCATCCCGAGAAAAAGTCGCAGGGTCGCAGCTCACGTACACGAGATTTTTGGGCCGCAAACGAATCAATTTTTCGACGACTTGAGGCGACATGCCAGTGCGAGGAGGATCTGTGAGGATTTGGATATTTGAGCCCTGATCCTGACTCGCAATATCTATCATTTTCTCCACAGAGCCTTCGAGGATCCGCACCTGCTCTGGCAAAGTCATTTTTGCAAATTCTACCGCAGGGCCAGCGCCCTCAATGGTTGTAATTGAAGGTATACGCCTCAATAAAAAGCGCGTAAAATTTCCACTTCCTGCATACAGCTCTATCAAAGCTGTGGGCTGAAGAATCTGTTGATCTACGTAGTCAATCAAAGCGGCGTTTCCCTCTTGATTACTTTGAGAAAAAACACCGGGAGCCAAACGCAGCATTCCTTTATCGTCATCCGCAAAAAGCTTAGAGTCTGACAACTTAAACGTGAGACGAATGTTCTCGGCCTTAGGCTGTGAAGCTTTCTTGAACAGGTTCGGCAAACCAATAAGGGCCCTTTTACTATTCGCTACCAATTCAATGTCTTTGTCACTTCGAGTCCGCAGCTTGAGTCTTCTGAGCTCAGATAAGGCTTGATTCGCTAACGGAGTAAGGACAGGGCAAGACTCTATATCCAATACTTTGTTTGAGGCTCGGCTACGAAATCCAATCGCGCCACTTTTGCTGAGTGCTACGCGCGCACGATTTCTATATTCATATGCGGAGCCTGACCAAGACGGTTCTACCTCGTATGTTCCTCTTTTGATCTTGCCAATTCGCTCGAGTGTTTGGAAAAAACTTTCTTCCTTGCTTTTGAGCTGTGCAGAAGCGGAGACATGCTGTGTAACGCAGCCACCGCAACGTTGAAAATAGTCACACCTTGGCGAGACCCTTTCAGCGGATGCTTCGACCACCCTCAGTATTTGCGCACGAGCAAAGCTCTTCTTTGATTTTATAATTGAAACATCGACCACTTCATCTGGAGCTGCTCCTTTGATGAATACGACTTGACCTTGAGATGTTCGACTTACGGCGTCTCCGCTTTGAGAGAGAGTCGACTGCGTTCTGAGTCTCACGTTTTTATTGATGAATTTGATCGACGAATTGCGCGAGCGACGTTTTCATCTCGTCAGAAAAATCAGAAAACTCGATTCCCATTCCGGCCTCGCCGCCTTCTTCTCCTACTTTTCGGTTCCATCGAACGACTCCATTCAGCGGAAATGGTAGTTCTTGACCCGGGATCGTAACGCGCAGCCGGACTTGTTCGCCAGGCTCGAGTGGAAGAGATGTCTTAACGAATACCCCGCCCTTAGATAAGTTTGAGGTATAATCGGTCACGAACGTGCCAATCGTTCGATAGTCCACCTTCACGTCCGCTACGACACGAGTTTGCCCACGTTTATTCTGCTCGGTCATGTATTCTAAAGCTGCACCGTGTTGTACTGGCTTGCAAGCTACTTTCGACCCAGCTATTGGGCTTTTAGTATGGATAAAGTTCTAAAAAACCCACAAGAAGCAGTTGCTGATATCCCTGATGGGGCAACGATTATGTCCGGTGGTTTCGGACTCTGCGGAAATCCTGAGAATCTGATCCGAGCGATCTACGATAAAGGAATCAAAGACCTCACAGTGATTTCAAATAATTGCGGAACAACTGAGCACGGACTGGGGATTCTGCTGCAATCGAAACAGATCCAAAGGATGATCTCTAGTTACGTGGGTGAAAACAAAGAGTTTGAACGTCAGTTTCTCGGAGGAGAACTTGAAGTCGAACTTTGCCCGCAAGGCACTCTCGCAGAGCGCATTCGTGCGGGTGGTGCTGGCATCGGCGGGTTTTACACTACGACCGGCTATGGAACACAAGCGGCAGACGGAAAAGAGACTCGAGAGATCAACGGTAAAAACTACGTTTTTGAGACCCCCTTGCTGGCTGACTATACAATTGTTCGCGCCCACCGAGCGGACCGATGGGGAAATTGCGTCTTTCGAAAAACGGCCCGTAACTTTTCGCCCATGATGTGCATGGCTGGAAAAGTCACCATTGTGGAAGCAGAAGAGATTGTCCCCTTGGGCGAATTAAATCCAGACCAAATACATATTCCAGGTGTCTTTGTTCAACGCGTAATCAAAGGCGAACATTACGAAAAATGGATTGAGCAACGAACTGTACGACCAACCCCATAAAGGAAAATAAAATGTCATTATCAAGAGAACAAATTTTACAACGCGTCGCTTTGGAATTCCAAGATGGAATGTTTATCAATCTAGGTATCGGTCTACCGACTTTAGCTGCTAACTATATTCCGGAAGGAATGGAGGTTGTCTTGCACTCAGAAAATGGAATGATGGGCGTTGGCCCGTTTCCTTTTGAAGGCGAAGAAGACGCAGATTTAATTAATGCAGGAAAACAAACCGTCACAGAAATCGCGGGCACAAGCTTCTTCGATAGCGCAACATCTTTTGCAATGGTTCGAGGTGGACATATTGACATGACAGTCCTCGGCGCTCTTCAAGTTTCTCAAAACGGAGATCTCGCCAATTGGATGATTCCAGGCAAAATGGTTAAAGGCATGGGTGGTGCGATGGACTTAGTCGCGGGAGCGCGGCGCGTAATCGTGTCGATGGAGCATGTTTCGAAAAAAGGTGACCCCAAAATTGTCGAACAATGCACTCTTCCTCTCACTGGCGTGGCTTGTGTAGATACAATCGTGACTGACCTAGGCGTGATAGATGTGACGGCCGATGGCTTGATTCTCAAAGAAGTCGCACCAGGCGTGACCGTTGAAGAAGTCCAAAGCAAAACGGGTGCACCACTAAAGACCGCTGAAAACCTCATTGAGATGTCCCTGAAAGCGTAATGAAGTCTATCGGTAACTTTCTCGAAGGAAAAATTAGACGAAGCGAGGTTGACGGTCCGTATCGGGTTGAGCATATCGGAGAAAACGACCCAGAATACGGCCCATTCGAAGGAGCACTGATTAGTGACCGGGGTCGGTCTGATTTCTTTCAAAACGGTATCGTTTTTTCCGACGGTCGACGGCTCCCGTATGCGATCCTTTTTAAAGTTTTTGTTGATAGCGAACCCAATCAAGACAAGCTCATCCACGTCATCGGAATGAATGGAGAGAAGATTAGGATTAGGTGCTCCGCCGATGGCGGGACTTTAGTCTACGCTGCCCTCAGATGGATTGGCCATACACGACTCAGAAGAACTATCGCAAAGTGACTGATAAACTACATAAGCCTACATCACCACATCCGACAAGCGTCCTAATCACCCTCAGAAATCACAAAAAAAAAGGCGAAAAGTCCAGATCTTGAGTAAGTTATGGCCGTGCCAAATAATCGTTGTATTAGTAGGCAAAGGCAGTTGATTGGGGGCTTCAGACTGTCGGCTTGGGAGGAACTTCAGTGTTCTCAGTTTCAATAGGGATACTTATCGCGGGCGGCATTGCACTTCAGATGGAAGAAACAAAAGCAGCTTCCAACTCAGACATCGAAGCCGTTTTTACTGAATTAACGACAGCACTCGAGAAGCAGACCGGCGATACCGTTTCGGTGAACTCGCTCAAGGATGACCCAACATGTCGGTCCAAGGATAAGTGCATTGCGTCCATTCTCAAGAAGACCGCATCGACTGAAGTCGTTTTCGTTTCGATCGAGAAAAAACCATCCGCCTTTCAGGTACGGCTTCACCGCACATCGGGAGGAGGCCTGACGCCCACAGTGGCAAAAGTAGAGCTACCTCGAGCCCAAGCCACCTGGGGTGCTTTTCTCTCTGGGGCGGCGATTATGTTATTTCCGGAAGGGGCGAATCTTACTCCGCCCATCGTAGCCGCTGCTCGACCGAAAGCAAAGACTTCTCAACCGATGGTGATTCCAAGTTTTGAGATTAAGAAGACCCTCCCTCCACCAAAACCTGTTGAAACAAAGAAACCGGAGCCGAAACCCGCTGAGGTCAAGAAACCAGAACCAAAAGCGGTGGCAATCGTAAAAACGCAACCGAAACCGGCCGAAGCGAAAAAGACAGAACCGAAGCCCGCTGAGGCCAAGAAACCAGAGCCAAAAGCGGTGGCAACCGTAAAAACGCAACCAAAACCGGCAGAGGCCAAGAAACCAAAAGCGGTGGCAATCGTAAAAACGCAACCAAAACCGGCAGAGGCCAAGAAACCAAAAGCGGTGGCAATCGTAAAAACGCAACCAAAACCCGTTGAAGCAAAAAAGCCGGAACCAAAATCGAGCGCCGCCAGAAAAACAGAACAAAACAAAACAAAGCAATCCGCTTCGAGTGTCCCAGCTCTAATCGCTGTGAAGGTAGATGAAGCAAGCCCGAAAAATATGGAAGTCTCAGATAATGACTCGGAGCCAAACAAGCCGAAACTCGTCATGCCAAAACTGATACCGCCTAAGGCGCAGACTGCATCCGCGAAGAAAGCTCCTGTCGCAGACCAAAAATCTAAAGGCCAAAAAGAAGCGGCGAAGAAAGAAGTCATCAACAAAAAAGGTGTAAAGACCGCAGATATGCTTGCTCGCGCTGGTACAAACAAAGCAGCGGAAGAAAAAGGTCAGGCGATCAAAAAGAAAAAGGCCAGCCTCGACCCAGCGAAATCGATAGACCTTCAACCCAAATCAACAATGCTACCTACTGGGACGCAAAATTTTGCGGCAATATCGGTTGAACCATCGGGAAATAAACCGTGGCCGTGGCTCGCTCTTGGAGTAAGCGTACTCTCCGCCGGAGTAGGAACTTATTTTGGAATAGAAAATCAAAACCTCATCGCGGAAGGCGAACTTATTCGCGACCGAACCCGAAGCGAGATGTATCAAGACGAAGTTTATCAAGCCGGCTTGACGGCTAATGTCATGTTCACGACCGCCGCAGTCTCAGCATTGGCGAGCGCTATTCTGTTCATGATTCCTTGAGGTAAATTAGAATGAATCGTTTATCACTTCTTTATATATTGCCCATCACAGCACTCCTCGCTGGCTGTCCCACGTCTTTCGTACCGAAGGTAGAACTCATTGATTCTCCGCAAAAAGACGCGGGCAGCAGCGCAGCCGCGGCCGATACAGGTCTGCCTCCTGTCGGTTCCGACTCCGGGTCAGCCACCATCTCCGACTCAGGAAGCACTCCGGTAGATGCTGGAACAACCGACTCCGGTCAGCTTGAGGCCGACTCGGGTGCACCACTGAGCGACCCGCAGAGGCTTAATCTAGAGATCATCGGTAGTTCAGCAAGCTTTGCTCGCATCACTCCAGGCAATATTCAGTGCCAAGGAACATGTCAGTTTGATTTTGAAAAGGACACACTCGTCACCATCGACCTAAACGCTGCGCCAGGCGCGGAACTCGTCCAATGGACTGGAGATTGCCCTTCCTCAGGCAATCCATGCCAACTTCTCATGGACGCACCAAAATCTGTCAGCGCGGTACTCACAGCGATAAAGAACAGCATCAATCTGAGTTTTGCAGGTGCCGGCAATGGTCGTATTACCTCGCAACCAACCGGACTCGATTGCACCGCTAACTGCAGCGAAGAATTCGATCAAGGCTCTACCATTACTCTCACTGCGTTGCCCGAAGCCGGCTCAATCTTCGAAGGATGGAGCGGGGCTGGCTGCACAGGAACGGGAACTTGCGAAATAGATGTAACCGGTGACCTTCAAGTAACCGCCACGTTCTCTATTCAAGACATTCGTTTATCGGTGACCACGAATGGTGATGGATTGGTTGAATCGGCACCGTCAGGTATCAGTTGTGGGCAGGATTGTTCCGAGAGTTATCCGTTTGGAACGACCGTTACTCTCACCGCTCGCCCTGGTTCCCAAGCGATTTTCTCAGGATGGGGTGGAGCCTGCTCCGGAACAGCACCATGCGAACTAGAACTGACCAGTGATGTGCGCGTCCTGGCGAACTTCGATGACGCACCCAATACTCTGAGTGTAAACGTCCAAGGAAACGGACGAGTAACCTCGACACCGGTTGGTATTGATTGTACTTCAAGTGCGACCAACGGCTGCCAAGAAACCTTCCAACCCACCCAAAGTATTACGCTGACCGCGGCCCCTGACGCTGGATGGCGAGTCGTAGAATGGACTGGAGACTGCGTAGGAGCCAGCTTGACCTGTCGAGTCAGCATGTCCAGTTCTCGCACGGTAAATATTGAATTCGGCCGCACCGAATACAACGTGGAAGTTGAACGAGGCGGCTCGGTGCCAAACGGTGGAAGTATCGTTTCCATGCCTACGGGAATCAGCTGCGGGACCGATTGTAATGAAATCTTTCCCGCCAACTCTAGTGTCGTACTCACGGCAAGAGCACTGCCGGGATTTTTGTTCGATGGCTGGTATGGAGCCTGCTCTGGCACGAGCCCCAACTGCACCATAACCGTTGACGAAGACAAACGAGTCGGTGCTCGATTCGAACTGCAGTCACGAACCCTGACTGTGACTCGGGCAGGAGCGAGCCCGAATGGCGGACGAGTTCAAACGCTAGGAACCAATGACATCGACTGCGGTACTCGCTGTACAGCTACCTTAGATTTTGGCACCTCAGTTCGCTTGCAAGCTCAATCGTTCGCCGGGTCTCAATTCACGGGTTGGAGCGGTGATTGCGCAAGTGCGGGCACCAATCTCGAATGTGACGTGGATATGACGCAAGACCAAAATGTCACAGCGGAATTCGAACCTCGACAAATCACGCTTTCTGTAAGCGTTTTGGGCGGGCTTGGGAATGTCGCTCGAGTCACTTCGACGCCAGGAGGTATCTTTTGCGGAACAGATTGCAGTGAAGATTATGCATTCAATACTGTTGTCACGCTCAACGCGAACTTCAATTCAAATACAAACTTCGTCGGTTGGGGAGGCGCATGCAGTGGAACCCTGACAACCTGTCAAGTAACTATGGACCAAGCGCAAACCGTCACAGCAGAATTCGCGCCAAGGCAGTTCCCGCTGAGTGTATCCATTATTGGAAATGCAGGCACTGGCGGCCGAGTCACCTCAGCACCTACCGGAATCGATTGCGGGAATGACTGTGACGAAGATTACGATTTCAACACCGTGGTAACTTTGACAGCAGCCAATGATAGCAGCACAAACTTTGTGAGCTGGGGTGGCGCATGTAGTGGAACTGCGCCCACCTGCCAAGTCACAGTCAACCAAGCACAAACCGTGACGGCAGAATTCGCATTGATAGGCATAAGCTTGACGGTCAACACCATAGGGACTGGGTCCGGAAGGATTGTATCCGTGCCTGCCGGTATCGATTGTCCAGGAACTTGCACTGCTAATTTCCCACCAAACACCACCGTCAACCTCGACCCGTCGCCTGACTCGGATTCAGGATTCTCAGAGTGGTCGGGAGATTGCGGAGGCTCGGGCGACTGCTCTGTGACCGTGTCCGCGCCTCAGCAAGTCACGGCAGAATTTGAAGATGGGCTCGTTGCGTTTTATGCCCTGGACAGCAACACCGATGACAACTCACGCAATGGTAACAATGGAACCAATTCAGGAACCCAACCGGTTGCGGGCTATACTGGTGCAAATGGCACCGCAATGCGTTTTACCACGGGTGACTTTATTGAAATCGCCTCATCAGCAGAGCTTAGTGGCTTCGACGAAATGACTATGTGCACTTGGATTTATAAAATCGTGGACAGTAGCCCCAACACAATATTTGTCGGTTCCAAATTCCTGTTCAATTCAGGAACCCTAGCAGACGACGCTTACGCTCTTTCTATCAACGGCAACGACCGCCCACGATTCCGAGTGATCACCCAAGATGGCGGTAATATCTCTGATGAAACTGCCCCCGATAACCGCAATCCTTCCCGAATCTGGACAGGCGCTTGGAGACACATGTGTGGTGTTTACAACGGGCAACAGGTCATCATTTACACCGACGGAACAGAAGGCGGACGCGTGAATCAAGAAGGGACCGTTCAGCAAACCAGTGAACCATTGATTCTAGGTTTTTGTGCAAGTAACTCTTTCGCCTCCTGCACAAACATTTCGAATCCTTTCAATGGTATTTTGGACAACTTCAAACTGTATAATCGGGCCCTAAGCCCTGCCGAAATTCAGGCAGAGTTCACAAGATAGTGTAAAGCCTTGTTATATGAGAAATGTCTGAACTGAAATATGAGAAATACTCAGTTTGCTACTAGGCATCCAAGCTTGAAAAAAGTATATCTTGCACAGTGAACGAGCAACCACTGGTAATGATCCAAGAGAATGTCCTTCTCGAAATCAAGAGCGATGCGCCCATCACCAGTGGCCAAGCCTTGAAACAAAGAGGTCAACTCTTTGCACGCCCCGGGCAAATACTGTTTCTATCTACCGGGCGAACCGGCTCGCTCGCGAGCGGAATTATCAAGGCCGTTCTCTTAGCAGTATTTGCATTGCTCTTCTTCGCACCAGAAAAGCTTCCCTTTGACCTTAGCGAAGAAGTTATCCAGCTTATGATCTATATCGGTTTTGGCGTCTATGCGATCATTCCTCGGTTTTTCAAGAAGAAGCCAAAAAACCTTACAGCAGAAAGCATCGAACAACTCGCGTTTGAGGGAACCGTGACTCGGATTTACTGGCGAGAAGTACTCACGGTGGTACCTCCAGGCGGAGCGAAAGCTTCTTTCCTAAAATCCGCGGAGCTTGATCTTGGCTACCAAAAAATAGCTCTTAGTTTGACCGAAGATGCTTTTCTTCGAGCTGTTTCGATTGTTGAGGGCGACGCTCATTTTGCCCCGGAAACAAACGATGTTGCCGCTGGAGAATTTACAGGGACAATAGACAACCTAGTTCAGGCGTTCAAAAAGTAACCGACTCAGAGTGTGAGAATCTTCTTTACGTTCTGCTACTCGCTCAATTGCATCCTTGAGACCTTCTGCACCACCAAGCCTCGAAAGCATCGCTTCTCTAATACCGTTCATTAGGTGCGCTTCAAGTTCAAATTGCGCACGAGATTGATGACGATGCTTCATCAGACCAGAGGTTTTAAGGAAAGCTCGGTGCTCATCAATAGCAGTAACAAAATCTTCTACTCCTTCCGGTTCGACTGAATTGGTTTTGAGAACTTTCGGCATCCACTGCTCAGCTTGATGAGGTTGGCCAAGAAGTCGAAGTTGTTGCTCTACCTCACGAACGGTCTTTGTTGCTCCAGGGCGGTCAGACTTATTGACGACGAATATATCTGCGACTTCCATCGAGCCGGCTTTGAGCGCTTGGACATCATCACCTAGACCGGGAGCCATCACGACAACCGTTGTTTCTGCAATCCTGGCAATATCGACTTCCGATTGTCCGATACCTACGGTTTCAACAATAATTCGGTCGAAACCCAGTCCTTCAAGCACAACGATACTGGCTACCACACTGGCCGATAGACCACCTAATTGGCCGCGATTGGCTAACGAGCGAATAAATACGCCAGGATCAAGAACATGGTCTTGCATTCGAACCCTGTCCCCAAGCAAAGCACCGCCCGTCAGCGGGCTACTCGGGTCAACAGCAACAACCCCAACCTTGATGTCCAAAGAACGATAATGCGTAATGAGAGCGTTGATTAGGGTTGATTTGCCTGCACCCGGGCTCCCTGTGATTCCTAATAACGGAACAGGGTCACAGGCTGTATAAAGCTTCGACAGCTCCTCCATCGCCTTGGGATGGTTGTCATCCACAAACCGAAGGAGTCGGGCAGCTGCTCGAAGGTCGCCGTTACGTACTCTTTCTGCAAGTCTCACGAGGACAGGATACGGCGAGCAATCACGAGACGCTGTACTTCGGAGGTTCCTTCGCCAATTTCGAGTAGTTTTGCATCACGAAGATAGCGCTCCACAGGAAACTCGCGTGTGTATCCGTAGCCTCCATGAATTTGGATAGCTTTCATGGCGGCTCGAGTCGCTGCTTCAGACGCAAACAATTTTGCCTGCGAGGACGCGAGAGTTAGCGGTAAACCATGGTCGCCGGTCCAAGCTGCTCGACGCACCATAAGTCTCGCTGCATCAATCTCTGTCGCTATGTCAGCGAGCATCCACTGAATCGCTTGAAAATCTCCAATTGGCTTACCAAATTGCTTCCGGTCGAGTGCGTAATTGCGACTCTCTTCCAATGCACCACGACCAATTCCAACAGCGAGCGCACCAATTCCAATTCGCCCTGCATCCAGTACCTGGAGCGTATCGATGAAACCTTCGTTTAGGTTTCCGAGAAGATTCTCTGCCGGAACGATCACATTCTCCATATATAGTTCGGCCGTGTCAGAAGCTCGCATGCCCAGCTTGCCGTGCATGGCTTTCTGAGTGAAGCCTTTCATGCCTTTTTCAAGGATGAACGCGCTAATCCCATGCTGTGCTCGGTCACCATCTGTCTTTGCGAGGACAACGAAAACGTCTCCAACGGTTCCCTGGGTGATAAAAATCTTGCTACCGTTGATCACCCAAGAGTCACCGTCTTTTACCGCGGTCGTCAGCATGCCAGACGCATCTGAACCACTATTGGGTTCGGTCAGACCCCATGCGCCAAGCTTTTTGCCGGCGGCGAGATCGGGTAACCACTTCTTTTTTTGTTCTTCGGAACCAGCAACACGAATGTGTCCAATACAAAGGGAGTTATGCGAAGCCAAGGTGAGTGCCAAAGATGCGTCGTGGCGAGCTATCTCTTCGATGGCAATCGTCCCGGAAATATAGTCCAAACCACTCCCGCCGTACTCGGTCTCGACGAACATGCCCATCATCCCAAGTTCAGACAACCCTTTGACGGCAGACCACGGAAACTCGCACTTCTCATCAAGTTCTGCGGCACGTGGCTTCACTTCCGATTCAGAAAATCTTCGAATCGATTCTTGAATCATTTTTTGGTCTTCAGTTAGCTCAAGATTCATTTGTTTTTCTCACTTTATTAAACAGGCAATACCGGTCGGTGCCTTGGATTACGCACGCGCGCTTTTGTTCGTGCAAATTCAAACCTTTGAATGAGCTCGCCTCGTAAGGCGTGCCCCGGAACGATGGCCTCAATAACGTTCTCACTCGCCAGCTTCATAATATCAACGTCTTTTCGGTATTCTTCTCTCAGCGCCTCAACATAAGCATCCCGCTCTTCCTCGGCTTTCTCTGCGATTTTATTAGCAAAAACGGCATTTACTGCGGCCTGAGGACCCATAACTGCGATGCTCGCAGATGGGAGAACTAAGGTTGCATCGGGTTCGAAAGCGGGACCGCACATCGCGTATAAGCCAGCACCATAGGCCTTACGAAGTACAACGCAAATCTTCGGAACGGTCGCTTGTGAAACCGCAGAGATCATCTTCGCACCATGACGAATGATCCCTTCTTTTTCGACTTTTGAGCCAATCATGAAACCAGGTACGTCGGCCAGAAACAAAAGGGGAATATTGAAGGCGTCGCAGAGCCAGATGAAGCGTGCGGCTTTATCCGCACTATCGACAAACAGAACCCCGCCCTTTACCTTTGGTTGATTCGCGAGAATTCCAACAACCTTTCCATCGATTCGCGCAAGACCCGTGACCATTTCCTTCGCAAATCTCTTTTTAAGTTCGAAGAATTCACCATTATCGACCAGCTTTGAAATCACTTTTTTAACATCAAAGAACTTGTTTTCTTGCTCTGGAATCATGTCTGCGATTTCCGGCAGATCAACTGGAGGTAGTTGTGATTCAGACACCGGTACCTCAGATTCAAAATTTTGGGGCATATATCCTAAGTAAGCACGCGCGGATTCAATGGCTTCTTCTTCGTTTTTTGCGAGCAAGTCACCACAACCAGAGACGGAGCAATGCATCTTCGCTCCACCCATTTCTTCGAGAGATACTTTCTCACCAATAACCATTTCAGCCATCCGAGGTGACCCGAGGTACATGGATGCATTCTTATCAACCATGAATACTTGATCGCAGAACGCTGGAATATAAGCCCCGCCAGCCGCTGAAGGACCAAACAACAGACAAAGTTGAGGAATCATCCCAGACATTTTGCATTGGTTGTGAAAAATTCGGCCGGCATGTCTGCGGCCGGGAAACATCTCAACCTGGTCCGTAATTCGCGCACCCGCGGAATCTACTAAGTATACGAGAGGGATTCTGAGTCGCATGGCCTGTTCTTGAATCCGCAGGATTTTCTCAACCGTTCTTTTTCCCCAAGAACCCGCCTTGATGGTGGAATCGTTTGCCATCAAGGCAACTGGACGGCCGTTAACTCGACCAATTCCAGTGACAACTCCATCAGCGGGGAGAGATTTAGCCAGCACATTGACGAGCTGTCCATCTTCGATCCAGCCTGGATCGTCTTTGTCGAGAAGCTTAGCGATACGCTCCCGGCAAAAGAGCTTTCCTTGCGCAGAATTTTTCTCGTGATATTTGGGCGCACCACCCTTCTCTACGGCTTCAATCGTCTCTCGTAGCTGCTGGTCGCTGACTGTCATAGTACGGTCTGGTCTAGCACTGCTGGACCCGGCTCGCTAGCGTCAAATAGACTTCGTTTAACCCTATATTAATACGTCGCCTACGCAATGCTTAAAAATTATTACCGGCTAGGCTCGGATTCCTGTTGCAAGATCTGACGCATTTGCTAAGTCCATTTCCCGATGGGTAAGTATCTCAAGGTCACACCACCCAAACGCGGCTCAAAAATTACAGTCGCTAAGAACGGACAGCTCCAAGTTCCAGATGATCCAATCGTCCCTTTTATCCAAGGTGATGGCATCGACAAAGTTACGTGGGAAGCTTGTCAGAATGTTTTCGAACAAGCCGTAGATCAATGTTACGGCAACGCGAAACGGCTGGAGTGGATGGAAGTCTACGCGGGCGAACGCGGCAACGAAGTTTACGGTCCAAATAATTGGCTACCCGAAGACACGATTCGCGGTATTCAAGAATATAAAGTCTGCCTGAAAGGACCACTGACGACGCCCGTCGGTATGCCTATTCAGCTCGATACAAATCTTCGTGAGAGACTGGACTTATTCGCTCGTGTTGTACCTGTTCGATACGTGGACGGGATCCCGACACCGCTCCAAGCAGCTAACGAGCTCAATATAGTCCTTTTCCGTGAACACACCGAAGATCAGTATTCTGAAATCGAATGGAAGAAAGGTTCACCGGAAGCCAAACAAATCATCAACTACATCAACAACGAGATGAACAAGAAGCCGGCCCGTACCATTCGTCCGGACTCCAGTGTTGGTGTAAAACCAGTGAGCGCAACCGCAACGAAACGGGTTGTACGTATGGCAATTGATTACGCTCTAAAGCACAAACGTAAATCAGTTACTTTCGTACATCGCGGCAATTACATGAAATTCACTGAAGGCTTCTTCCGTGATTGGGGCTATGAACTCGCAAGAAAAGAATTCAACGAATATTGCGTGACTGAACAGCAAATTGCTGAAGAGTACAACGGTGTACCTCCGGTTGGACGAATCATCCTTCGTGATCGACTCGCCGAAGATGCAATGCGTGATTTTATCACTGGGCAAGGCGATTACGACGTTATCGCAACCACGAATTTGACTGCGGATTGTCTGATCGAAGTCGCAAAGACAGTCATCGGTAATATCGATGTTGTGCCGACTGCATATATTGGTGCAAAAGCCGCAATCTTTCAGGCAAACCTCGAAGGTTCAAGCCGTTTTGTTGAAGAAGAAGGTGTTAATCCGAGTTCGGTACTTCTAGCTGGCGTCATGCTATTTGAGCACCTTGGGTGGAGAGATGCGGCGGAACTCATCGCAGCATCTTTGGTTCGAACAGTGAGCAATAATACCGTAACTCCTGATATCGCTCGATTAGTTGAAGGGGCCGAAGTCGTTCGAACTAGCGAATTTTGTGATCTGGTTGTCGATAACTTTGAGGAAGTTCGTAAATCGCGAGTCCAAAAAGCCATGCAACGGGCTGCGAGCACGTTTTAGAACCAATCTCAACAGCTAAACCCCTCCTTTGTTCCTCTCTTTTTTCTAAATCTGATCTCCTGTGATACTCCCGCTCGAGGGAGCACGGAGAAAACCTTCACTTATTGGTTTTGTCCCACTTCCCTCGCAGCCTGGAATAATGCCAAAATATGAAAGTGAGGAGGAGCGGACTGAACGAGCTTATTGAATCCGCTTTTCATATCCGAAAAGGAGAAACCGCCCGCGTCGGGCGAATGTTCATGCTCCTTATGCTTCTCGTGTCGATGTTCATCATCGGGCGAATCCTGCGGGATACACTTTTCCTAAATCGTTACGACGTCGAACAATTGCCGAGCATGTACATCGCCGTGGCTGTAGGTGTTTCAATATTTGCTTCGATATACAGTCGCTTCGCTGATCGATATCAACGAGACAAGATCATTATCGTCACGCTCTTCTTAGGAAGTGGAATACTCACTCTCTTCTGGGTACTAATCACCGGCGGTATCGCCCACACCTACCCCTGGATATACGCCATTTTATACGTGTTCATTGATATTGTAGGTGGAATTTCAATCATCCAATATTGGACATACGCCAATGATATTTTCAGCTCCCGCGAAGCAAAACGCCTCTTTGGCATCGTCGGTGCGGGTGGAGTTATTTCGAACATTCTCTGCGGATTTGTCGTGGGTGCTCTTTCAAAAATAATGGATACGCATCATCTTCTCCTGCTGTGTGTCATATTACTCATCTCCAGTATTTCTTGCGTTCGCTCACTCGCAAAAATCACTCAAGCGGACATGGAATCATCTGCGAGACCCGGCGGAAAAGCCAAAACTAGAAAGATTGTTGGAAGTGACCTTTTCTCTGCCTTCGAAACCAAACATCTCAAACTTATCGCTGGAGTTGTGGGACTGACAGTCCTCACGACGACGATCGTCGACTACCAGTTTAAAATTATTGCGTATGAAAGTTTCCAAGAGTCTGAAGCTGAACTGCAAAGTTATTTTGGGTACTTTTTCGCAATTACTGGAATCATTGCCTGCCTCATTCAGTTTTTTCTGACGACCAGGGTCTTGAACCGATACGGAATCATTACGGCCTTACTCGTTTTGCCTAGCGCACTTATGTTAGGTGCGACGGCCATCGCATTCTTGCCCGGTGTGATCAGCATTCTCGCTGCCGCAACTTTTACCAAAGGCACCGAAAACGTCACTCGTTACACACTCAATAACTCGACCATGCAGCTTTTGTATGTTCCTGTTCCCTCTTCCCAACGGGGGCGGGCCAAAGCATTTATCGACGGAATCATTAAACCTTTCTGTCAAGGAGCATCCGGTCTCGTCATTATGGGTTTGGGACTCGTAGTTACAGACGGCAACAAAGGAGAGTTCGCATCTCATCTCGGGAAAATAGATATCGTCTTATTGGCAACTTGGATCGCTTTGGTTCTCAGCTTGCGAACAGAATATATTAGACAGCTCGCCAACACCTTAAAAACGAGACGCTTAGATTTCAGTCGCGAAACTACAGCGGTCATGGACGAAACCACGGCTAGAGTATTACGCGAAACGTTGCGGACAGCAGAAGAATCAGAAATTCTACATGCTTTAGAACTACTTCCGAGCACCAACGTGAGAATTCCTGAAGCAATCACCCCGCTTCTTTTTCATAGTTCATCTACCGTGCGAATCACTGCACTAAAACACATGGCGGTACACGGACGCCTCGACGACCTCGACGCAATTCATGGAAAATTTCAAGATGACAACGACGAGGTCCAGGCCGCGGCTATCGAAGCATACTGCGCTATCGGAACAAACAAAGCCATTCGGATAGCACGGTCCTATTTGAATGCTCCCAGTCCTATTGTCCGATCGGCTGTAGTGACAGGACTGATTAAACATGGCGGCCTTGACGGTATACTGACAGCAGCCGAAAGCCTAAAGGCTCTATTGCGGGATCGTGATCCAGAAGTGCGAATTCACGGAGCACGAGTCCTTACGTCGGTGTCTGTTCCAAATTTTTATCAACCCATACTCGAATTACTTCAAGATCCATCCTATCGAGTTAGAAGCGCGGCTTTAGACGCTGCAGGTCAAATGAAGAGTCTCGAACTTCGGCCATCGCTAATTTATGCCTTGGGATCCCGTCAAACGATGCTCGCCGCCCGAAATGCTATCGTTCAATACGGATCTTCGATGGAAGATGTACTTCTGAAAGTACTCGAGAATGAGGAGGAAGATCACGAAGTTCGGGTTCAAGTGCCACCTATCCTAACCATTATCGGTACTGATGTGTCTTTCTATAGACTCGTGGAAATCCTCGGCAAGTGTGGGCCAGGACTGGGGCTTTCCATCGCGCGGGCTGCCGCACGCCTGACGGAAAGAGTCCAAGACATTGCAATCGATGACGATAGAATTCTTGAACTTACGACGAAGAACCTAGAAAATTCTTACCAGGCACTCGCCGCTGCATGCGACTTAGAACTAGAAGCGGATACCTTATTGTTTGAAGGATTACTTCGACAACAACAAGTATATCTACAATTGGCTTTTCGCTTGTTGGAAATTCGCTACCCACATCGAACCGTTCAACTGATCTATTCTAATCTAGATTCAGCGAATAAAATGGTAAGAGCGAACGCTGTCGAGCTTGCTGACAACCTATTTGGGAACGAGGAAAGCCGTCTGCTTTTGCCTCTGATTGAAGATCAGCCCATTGAAAAAAAGCTCGAGGTAGGCGCCAGCTTTTTCGAACTTCAACGATTATCGAAACAACAATGGATTAATAATCTCCTGAGGCACGATAATGAATGGCTCATCATCTGCACACTGCACCTGATTGGTGAAGAGAGAATGAACAAAGTAGACTTAAATATTATTGAAAATCACGCGCTTTCCGATAATGCGATTATCAGTGAAACAGCACTTTTATGCCTCAACAAACTGTTTCTCTCCGCGAATAAGGAACACTTCGATATTGATTCAGAGCGTTTACGCGAATTAGCGAAAGACGGCTTCTCTACCGATATACCAAGTGTTCAGCAAGCGAGTAAGAAACTGTTAGATACAATCTCACGAGAGCAACAATCGTGAGTACATTAAAAAGAAGCGCTTGGGATGAACGGCAACTCCTCAACATTTTTGAAAAGGATCCTACATCATCGCTGAAGTTTGAGGATATAGCTGTCGCAGCGGACGTCGCTCCAGATGAGCTGCGTAAGCTACAAAGAATGCTCAAGAGATTAGTCAATTCCGGATGGCTGACTCGACTAAAAGGCAAAAGATATCAATTGAAAAAACTACCTCCGGCTCGAGCGAAACCTAGCGACGCCAAGCCAGTCCTCGGCCTGTTTCGTAGGGTAGGAAAATCCGTCTTTATCGAACCTTATGATCTGTCAAAACATGCGAATGCTCATGAAGACGTCATTCTCATTGAAAAACCCCATCTCGCCGCAGAAATTGAAAATAACAGCCTGGTTGAATACGAGATTGTAAAATATGCCACACGAAATCGTGGAGCGTTTGCTGAAGTCCTCCAAAATTTAGGATCTATCGACAGCCGCGAGGTTGGTCTTTTTTCACGCATCTTAGAAAGTGGTATACCTCGAGACTTTCCCGACGAAGTCATGGCACAAGCAGACGCGCTCGATGAAGAGGTAAATCCAGACGATTTTCATGAACGAAAAGATTTACGAGAAATTCCACTACTTACTATCGATGGTTCTGATGCAAAAGATTTTGACGACGCTGTTTGCGCAATCTCCGACAAAAACGGCTTCAAATTGTTCGTGGCAATCGCTGATGTGTCTCATTACGTTCAACCAGATACTCCTCTTGATAGAGAGGCTTACAATCGAAGCACAAGTGTGTATCTAACAGATCGCTGTATTCCGATGCTTCCGGAAAAATTATCCAATGGGCTTTGCTCGCTCCGGCCTCATGTAAATAGATTGTGCTTTGTGGCGGAACTCAATCTCGATAAAACAGGTAAATTTCTACACGGTGATTTTTACCGAGCTGTGATGCGTTCTCATGCTCGGCTTACGTATACACGCGTAGCCGCTGCTCTCGATGGCAAGCCTGACGAAGAGTGTGCGAAATTGCTTCCTCACCTAAAAACACTACAAGTCGTCGCACAGAAACTTCTCAAGCGTCGTATGAATCGGGGAAGTATTGATCTCGATATTCCGGAACCATTCATCGAATTTGACGAGAAAGGCACTCCCCAAGCCTCAAGTAAAAGGCCTAGAAACAATGCACATCGGCTAATCGAAGACTTAATGCTGGCAGCCAATGAAGCCGTCGCAAAAGAAATGATAGATCGCCAACGAGACAGTATGTTTCGTGTCCACGAAGACCCTGATGTAGAGAAACTTGGGGCTTTTGTTGAGCTCGCTAATCAACTTGGGCTGCCCTTACGAATAGACCTTAAGAGCAAGCCCCATCCGAAAGATATAGGCAGGATGCTCGCGGTTCTTATTGAAAACAAAGCAAGCCCTGTACTCCAAACACTCATACTACGTAGCCTCGCACAGGCTCGATATGCCTCTGAAAACTTAGGTCATTTCGGGTTGAGTGCGGAGAACTATCTTCACTTTACCTCGCCAATTCGAAGATATCCTGATCTTGTCGCGCATCGCCTCTTATCCGATCTCATCACCCACAACAAACCGAGCTATTCAAAAGAAGAACTCGACGACATCGCGACTGAATGCTCTCAAAAGGAACGTCGAGCGATGTCGCTAGAACGATCATGCTTAGACTTTGATCGGTGTCTCATTGCGCAAAACTTCGTGGGTGAAACATTCCAGGCTACTATTACCGCAGTCAAAGAATTTGGATTTTTCGCCGCGATACAAGACCCCTTTTTGGAAGGACTCGTTCCCATCTCAAGTTTACAATTTGATTATTTTCAAATTGATGAAATGGGAGCACGCCTTATCGGCGAACATACCGGAACCGTATTTATGATAGCTCAAGAAATAACGGTTAAATTAGTCCGTGTAGATAGAGTTCAAGGTAAAATAGAGTTGCACCTCGATGAAGGATCTATACCGGAAACGATGAGTGACAGCCCAAGGCGAAGACCGAAAAAAAGTTTCACTCGAGGCACGGAGCGACCGCGCAAAAGCGAAGAAAAAAGGCGCGGCAAAAAGAAACGTGACGATACCAGGCGAGGAAGAGGCAAGTCTTCGAACCGTCCTTCTCGATCAAAACCCCGTAAAAAGAGCAAGAGCAAAACTAGAACAGGTCGTTTTTCAAGCAAGCGAAAATAGGGATGTAAACTAAATATCGACGTGAATTTTATCTTTGTTTTTCTGTTCTTGCCCAAATGAGCTGATGAAGATCAAAACAATCCCAACGGATATTCCGGCATCTGCAATATTGAAAGTTGGCCAAGCAGCTTTGTCATACCAATGCCAACTAATGAAATCGATCACGTAGCCGAGTCGGACTCGGTCGATCAAGTTGCCTACCGCTCCTCCGAATACGAGCGCAAGAGAACACCGAAATATAACGTCTTCAGGACGGCTATTCTTGTAGTACCAAAGGATTGCAAACATCGCGATAATTGCAACTATAAAGAAGAACGGGACTCTCCAAGAAGGATCAGCATCCGCCAAAAAGCTAAAGGCAGCACCCGTATTTTCCGCATAGCGATAATGCCAGAAATCATCCACTACGGGGATAACTCGGATCGCGGACGGATGCTTCACACTCTGAAACAAACCTAATTTGTCCAAAAAGTTTGTAGCGCCGGTAAAAGCTGATGTGAGTTCTGAAACTGCCCAAAACTTGGACCACTGATCCAAGACAAGGACAACGAATGCGATAATAGAGAATTTAGGCCAAGTTAACTTCATCGTTCTGGTTGATCCTAAGCTCTCTCAAGAGAGCGCGAACAGCAAGAAAAATTAGTATCTCAACCTTGGAACAGGATGAAATACGTAAGCGACAGTGCGAGAACGATGAGGGAGGCTATGATTATTCCGTAGCTTGCGGTTTTCGTAGCTTCTTGCTCAACTGACGGAACATTCGAGCTGGTGGGCTTCGCAGAGGGCGAAATATCTTCCACAGAGGAAATGGATTCGTTCATAGAGCTCGGTTCGTTCTTGTCTGGATGTTCACCAACCGGGGACGACTGAAGGGGTGCAGCTTCCTGGGATGGAAGTGAGGACACTGACTTTACGGCCGAAGCCTCGAGGGGCGGAGCTTCCTGGGA
>Ga0163109_10000507_pt1 | contig 31103 bp, 43 predicted proteins | sample CRUFie1St13metaG_FD_108704 | JGI IMG/M metagenome (GOLD analysis project Ga0163109, IMG submission 108704) | Marine microbial communities from the Costa Rica Dome - CRUD Field 142mm St13 metaG | ecosystem: Environmental > Aquatic > Marine > Oceanic > Photic zone | place: Costa Rica: the Eastern...
ATTTAAAAAGTCAACTTGAAGATTTAGGTTTTACTGTAACAGGAAGTACAAGTGGCACAGTAAGTTCAAGTGATCTATCAGGCAAAGAACTTGTAATTGATATAAACGGAACTTCAAACTGTGGTAGTACCTGTAAAACAAATTATGAAAGTTTTATAGGCGACGGAGGACACGTAGTTATTCTTGCACCCAACGGAGCAACCAATAGAATAGGTAACATTGAATCGTTGGTTGAAAGTAAATTAAGTGTAGGAAGTATGTACATATCAGGTTCGACGAATGGAGGTTTTGCCTCAGTTGCAGTAGGAGATTATGCTTCAAGTATTGGAGGTGAAAACATATTGCCAGGACCAGACAAAGTGTTTACAGCAAGTGGCGGTACAGCAATGGCTAAAAATACCACAAGCAGTAGTTGGAACACTTGGTATAATTGGGAGTATGGTAGTAATGGTGGATCAATCACAGTTTCATTTGGTTATGGACAGTTATTATCAACACATACCTATAGTAGTAATATGGAAGATTTTTTAGTTCGTTCAATGGTTGAAGCAGGATTATACAGCACAACATCATATACATCAAGTATAAGTTCAGCACAAACTACACAGATGAATACGGCCAGAGGTGTAACACACGATGGCAATGGCATATACATTACACAAAGCGGAAATAATAATACACTTAACATTACACAAGATGGTAATGACAACTTAATTGCAGGCGTAGGCACAACTACAAACAATATATTAGATGCTAATATCACAGGTAATAACAATACTACAACATTAAGTCAAATGGGTGATAACAATGTTATGTTGTTTGACGTAACTGGAGATTATAACTCAACAACTATTGATCAAGGCGGAACAGCAGGAGCAGATGACAATCGAATTGAATTTGATATTAATGGTGATTACAACACACTATCTGTTACTCAAAAACACAACAACGGTATTGGAAACAATGGGCATTTCTTTGCATTAGATCTTGATGGAGATAGCAACAATATTCTAGCAAGTCAATTAAATGACGGAGATAAAAAAGCATTTTTAAGTATCCAAGGAGACGACAACGATATTGATTTAATACAACAAGGTACCGGGTCACACTATGTTGAAATTACAACAGGCAGTGATCAAACTGTTGATATCACACAAGACGGAAGCGGACAGCACAATGCTTCTGTAAATATGACAGGTTACAGTTCAACACTTGATCTTACACAGTCTGGTTCAACAGGACAAGTATATTCAATCAATCAAAACTGTCTAACGTCCACAGGTTGTGGAACAACTACCGTAACACAACAATAAATAGTGTATGGACACAAAACACAAAAGTCGTTGGCAACGATTTAAAGAATGGTGGACAATAGATCACGTTGTTGATTTATGTATAGATGTCCTATTGATGTTATGGGAAGTAATTACTAGCCCAGTTTTAATCGCAGTAAGAATCATAAGACACTTTATAGGTGATTGGTTTGTAGGTGGAATCAAGCGTATTGTTAGAGCAATAGTACATTGGTTTGCTCGTAAACGTGAATATCGTAAAGCACACGGTCACGGTATATTTAGAACCTATTGGTGGCTAATATTACTAAGTCCTTTTATATTGTTTTTCCTTGCTATTTTACTTGCTATGATATCAGGCATTGCACAAGATCTTCCTGAAATGTTAGAATTATTAATACGAGGTTGTGATTCTCTACAACCAGGTGCAGAACAGTATTGGTGTAATATAAGTTAAATAGTAGTATGAAATGGTTTATGGTAGTATTAATGATGGGCACGTTTGCAAATGGGGATAGAAATACCTACATTTACTTCAAGCCTGAACTAGATAGTTTTGAACATTGCCAAGCATATGTGACCGAAAACGCTCCAACCATACGAGCACAAATGTTATTAGAATTCAATGGGGATACCATAGATACTATCTATTGTTTTAGAGAAGATAAACTTAAACGTTTTCTAGAAGTAAACAGTAAAGCAGGAAAAACTGAAATATGAAATGGGTCACACATTGGGCAACTGCTTTAATTACACTTGCAGTTTTAACTTTTTACGGATATAATGATCCATACGTAAAACAATTATTACGTTTTAAATCATTTGATGTCATACAGCAATATGATACCCCTGTCGTTAGCGAAGATATTGCTTTCCTCGAAATAGATGAACGTGCAATAGAAAAACACGGACAGTGGCCTTGGAAAAGATCTGTACTTGCAGACACTATATGGAAACTTAGAGAAGCAGGTGCTGGTATAATTGTTCTTCCTATTCTTTTTGCAGAAGATGATAGGCTTGGTGGTGATATGGAATTAGCACAAGCATTAGTAGGTAATGGTGTAGTAATTGCACAAGTAGGAACAACACAAACAAATAAAAATGCTGTTCCGCGAGGTGTTGCTAAAATAGGCGATCCTATGCCTTGGTTGTTTGAATGGCCAGGTATGTTAGGACCTATCGAATTATTCGGAATAAATGTCGACGGTGTTGGAGTTTTAAATACCGCTCCTGAGATTGATGGTGTTACAAGAAGATTACCTTTGCTTGTTCGTGTAGGCGATGAAGTATATCCTGCAATGGCTATTGAAACAATTAGAGTTGCTACAGGAGATCCAAGTTATCAAGTAAAAACAGAACAAGGTGGTATTACCAAAATGCGTGTGCCTGGTTATGCAACTATACAAACAGATGCAAATGCTCAAATTTGGCTTCGTTGGAACAAACAATTTCCTGCAATTAGTTTAGCAGAAGATGATTACAGTTCATTACAAGGTAAGACTGTAATTATAGGAACTACAGCAGAAGGCCTAAGTGGTATTATTGCTACTCCAAATGGAGAAAAGTATAGCCATATGTTAATTGGTACAAGTCTCCAAAATATTATAAATGGAGATAATATCAAACGTTATGATTTTGCAACATTTATAGAATGGGTAGCAGCAATAATATTAGGCTTATTGTTAATATTTGTAGCAACAAAAGCAGCGTATTGGTTCGCTGGTGTATTGATACTACTTGTAACAATAACGCCTGTGTACGGTGCTTATATTGCGTTTACAGGGCATTTATTGCTATGGGATTGGTCGTGGATAGTTTTAGTATCTATAGTGACTGGGTTCCACGCTACATTCAATAGATTTGTAAAAGAGTTCCAATTAAAACAACAAATTAAAAAACAATTTGAACACTATCTAGCGCCAGCAATGGTTAAAAAATTACAGAAAAATCCAAACCTGTTAAAATTGGGTGGAGATACTAGAGAACTTACAATTATGTTTACTGACATAAGAGGCTTTACTCCTATTTCAGAACAGTATAAAACAGATCCTCAAGGACTTACAAAATTAATTAACAGATATATGACACCTATGACTGACATTGTTATGCAAAACGATGGTACTGTAGACAAATATATAGGTGATGCACTTATGGCATTTTGGAATGCACCACTTGATATTCCAGAACAAAAACAATTAGCAACCAAAACAGCAGTTCAAATGCTACAGCAGTTAAAGGAGTTGAACAATGAATTGGAGCGAGAAGGCTTACTACCTATTAATATTGGTATTGGGATTAACACTGGCAGTGTCGTTGTTGGTAATATGGGATCTAATCAACGTTTCGACTATTCTGTGCTTGGAGATGCTGTCAACCTGGCAGCAAGACTTGAAGGCCAGTCTAAAGGATATGGTCTCACCCTGGTGCTTGGTGAAGATTCCATCGACCGAGACAGTAATTATACATACGTTGAATTAGATAGTATTGCAGTAAAAGGTAAACAAGAACCTGCAACAATTTACACTGTTATGCTTGAAGAAGTTAATGAAAAATATTTAAGGGCTCACGAATTGTTCTTAACCTATTATAGAAAAGCAAAGTGGTCTGAAGCAATTAGCAAAGCAGAAAAACTTCAAGCAAATGGTCCTGACCAAATGAAAAAGTATTACAAAATAATGAGCGAGAGATGCAATGAAATGGCTTTACAAAATATTACATCAGAAGTATGGAACGGAATCTACGTTGCAACATCCAAGTAAGCCTAGTTTAGAAGATCGTATTAAAGATATCAAGCGTAGATATAAACACCTAAGACAACAAATAGATAGTAAGTCGCAAAGTGAAGTGCCTGATCAACAGTTTGCAAAACCCAAAATGCATCATCCTTCTCAGTCAACTGATAGCGTATCTTCAAACGTGTCTTCCAATGATCAACGTGCCAATGAATTAAATAATCTAAAAGCCCGATTAAGACCGCAAAAGCAGGGCTGAATAATAATCCAGCAACAGCACTTCCTATACCGTGATGAAAATAGTGTGTATGTGCATTCCCGTTAAAGTAAAATTGTTTCTTTGCAGGAAATAGTCTTTGAATTGCTAAATCACATATTGTGTGTTTTAACATTAATAAAAAAGTAAATGTTGCTAAAAAGTAAGGATCCATTACTTGTGTTTATAACCTCTCCACTCTGTATTCAACTTACCTTCTAACCTATAGTGCGGTACTTGTTTTATGTCGCCTTTTTCATTAGATACTGTTTGAGTCTTTCCTGTAGGAACCCATCTAGAAGTCCAAAAGACGACAGGCGAGCCTCTTTTCATACTGTATTTATTTGTTAGATAGTAATAACCAATTACTCTAGAATATCTGCTGTAGCCATTCTATCCTATCTGTCCAGCCATTGACTAGTAATCCGTAAAAAGTTATTACTGCTAACACTAATCCTACTTTGTAAATTATGTTTATTTTCTCAGTACCGTACATTATCCTTCCTTATTGAATACTTGCTGCCACTTCCATTCAGGAACTTCTTCCCAAAAAGCAGCAGGAGAAACAAATGTTGTTTCCCAGGTTGCATTTACAACTCTATATTCAAAATATAGATGTGTAACATAAGCAACACTTAAAGCAATTATTATTCCACATACTAGAAAATAACCTTTTTCAGTTTTACTAAAAAAGTGGTCTTGGTTGAAATTGCTCATCTACAACCTCCTTCGACGTGGTACAGTTTTGTTTTGCCCCAACAAGGATCGTAGTTGCCGTTTGACCCGCCCGGAATTTTAAAGTGTGGATTTGCTTTCAGAAAAGCCTTGGTAAACTCATAATCTTTAATATAGAATTGTGTTCTACCTTTACTTGCACAGTAGGAGGCTTTTGTAAAATCAAACTCAATTAATCTTTCTTCAACCGGTTTATTATAATCATATCCATTAGCCAAGAGACACTCCTTGGCTATCTCGTTAAACCCCATTTCCATTAGTATCGCTCCTTTCTAATGGCTAGTCTTTCTTTTCTACACCCGTACTATTGAATGTTTCGCTCTTGGAGGAATATTTACTGATAATTTCTTCAAGGTCCTTATCAGTTTTCATTCCTTTCTTTTGATAGTATTCTAGCACCATTGCTAGTTTTACATTTAGTCGAATCATATCGTTATCTAACATACGTATTCTGTCGACTAATTTGATAAGTGTTGAACTTGCGTCACCTACAACAGGTTTGATCTCTGTAGTTACCCATCCCCAAATATAGTAAACAAAGTAACCTAAACCCATTGCTGCTACAATAGGAAATCCAAAGTCTTTAATTGCTGCTGCTAGTTCTGTCATTAAATTAAAAGTCCTACTACTACACCAAATACAATACCAGTTACAAATGCTATAACAATATCTTTATCAGACCAAATAGTTGCTCTGTCTAGATATGCTTGTGTGGCTTTGTTCTGTCTTAAATAGAAATCTGTTTTTGGAAAAAAGTTCATTTGTTTTTACCTTTATCTAAAAATACTTGAAGCTCATCTTTCTTCATTAACCAACCGCTTTCGTTTACTACAAAAACATCACCCGGTTTATAAAGCATAGATTCTTTTGGCGTGCCATCTCTGCCTATGCCCATTACTTCACCTTCCCAATCACCTTTAATTCTAAAGTGAGGTCCTGCTTGTTCTACTGTGTAGTCCATCCAAATCATTTTTAATCCCTTCTTGCATCTTCTTTGCCCTCATTAGCAGCGATTCTATCAATGTTTGGTTTAACTCCTAGCACGTGACTCATTAACGCATCTATTTTAACTAGATCATTGTTCATTGTTTGAACTCTATTATCTAGAGCCGTAATAATATTTTTAAGTCCTTGCACAGAACCTGTAACACTAGCCAATATAAATTTTAATGTAATGAATACAAATGCGCCAGCCGCAACTGCGCCTGCGATAGGGAAGCCGACTTCGCCGACAAAAGTTAAAAAATCCATCTTTTTCGCTCCTAGAGAACTTGCTCTATACTTGTATTTAGTATTGACAACAGATATATGCTATGTTATAATATGTATATGTTTAATAATATTGGAGCAAAATATGCGTAAATTGGTCCTTGGTGTTGTTAATTATGAAACACGTGAACATTCAGAACTTTCTGTCACTCTAGAAGAGCACCACGACGATGACTATGTAAATAGTATTAGAGATTCTTTTAACAACCAAATGCAATTTATTGCAACTTGGAAAATCATAAATGAGCACAACAGAACTAGCAATTCGTAAAATTATTGATAATTGGACAAAAATTATGTCCAAACCAGGACACCAAGAAGAGTTCTTAATCTGGTGTTTAGAGAAGTGTAATTCTAAGTTTTACAATAGAGGAGAGCTGTGGTTTTTTGCAGATTCCAAAGATGCTATGATGTTTCAACTCAAGTTTAGCGATAAAATTGCAATGAATTTTGGTATAGAAGAAAATTGACAAAAGTGTTAAATAAGCGTATATTATAAACTATGGCAACAAAATACGAAAACTGGACAGCACAAGATACTATTGATAAAAGTCTATTGGATAATGATACACATTATCTTAGTGGAGATATCGGTAGTGATAACGTAGGTGAAGCAATCAAGTGGATTATAAGTGCAAACCTTACCAAAAAGCCAAAGAAAAAATTACAACTTTGGATTAACAGTACAGGTGGAGATTTATATGAAGCATTTGCTTTGATAGATGTAATGAAGAATAGTTATCATCCTATAACGACTATAGGAGTAGGAGCAGTGATGAGTGCTGCATTTTTAATCTTCATTGCTGGACAGCAAGGACATAGATACATAGGTAAAAATACAGGAATTATGAATCACCAACATACAGATAGTTGGGAATCAAAAATGCACGATATGAAAGCAGCAATGGCAGAAAATGTTAACTGTGAACAACGTGCATTAACAATAATTAGAGATGCCAGCACAATGACAATGGCAGATGTAAGAAAGAAATTGAACAGCCCTAGCGATCAATATTTTAGTGCTAGGCAACTTGTAGAACTAGGATTGGCCGACCACATTTTATGATATTCAAAGGAAAGAGTAAAGTAATGAAAGTAGTAAGTATAAATGATGTAAAGAAAACATCTGAGGACAATATCAAAGAAGAACTTGCAAAGCGTAAAGAAGCAATGCTTGATGTTGTAGATCATATTAGACAAGGTATCGAGTCTGGTGAAATTGTTGAGTTTGTTGCAACCAGTTTAGATACAGAAGGCGAAAGCCAAATTCATTGTTACATCGGAGACGTAGCAGTAGGTATTGGTTTGTATGAAATAGGTAAATCTATACTTATGAATCAATACGAACCTAAAGACAACCAAAAATAGGTTGACACAAATCAATTAGTTGTGTATATTACAAACACTAAGCCGGAATGGTGTAGTGGTAACACGACGGTCTCCAAAACCGTAAACTGAGGTTCGATTCCTTGTTCCGGTGCCAAATTTTTGAGGTTAATATATGTGGGATTTATGGTGTAAAACAATAGGGAGTAAAGCATATGAAGAAGATAACAATAGGTCTGACCAAGTGGCAATCCTTCGTACTATTTGGGTGGTGTTGCACATTCTTACTTGCATTAGTATTATCCTAAATGCAATTGCTAATCACGGTTGGGAACTGATAGGAATATGAATACAGCAATTTTAATCCCTGCACGATTAGCAAGTACTAGATTTCCAAAAAAGGTTTTAGCAGAGTTATTTGGAAAGCCTTTGATTAATCACGTATACGATAAATGTATTGAAACTGATTTACCTGTTTATGTTGTAACTGACAGTGAAGAACTTAAAGATTATATTCCATCAGGAAAAGTAATTGTTACAGGTCCTGCAGAAAACGGAACTGAAAGATGCAGGCAAGCACTGCAATATCTAAACTATAGTAATTTTATAAATGTCCAGGGTGATATGCCTGATATTACTGTAGACATAATTAATACGGTACATAGGTTATTAAAAGATAACGAATTAGCAACTGTATATGCTGAAATGGATAGTAAACAAAGACAAGATCCAAACAGTGTAAAACTTATCCACAACGGCAAATACGCACATTGGTTCTGTCGTGCAAGTTTGGAATACGGAGATCACCATTTGGGCATTTATGGGTATAGGAATTATACACTTAACCAGTATAATAGTTTACAACGTTTTCCAGAAGAAGATGTTGAAAAGTTAGAACAATTACGTTGGTTACAGAATAGTCATAAAATTGCTGTTGCCAAAGTTGATTTTAATGGAATAGAAATTAATACTAAAGAGGATTTAAGACAATGGCATTTAGAACAGTAGGTACAAGTACACACGAACGTACTCCAAAATCTACAAGCATTGGAAGAGGCAAAGTTAAGATGGCTTCGATGAACAAACACAAGAAGCGTTCTTACAAGAAGTACAGAGGCCAAGGTAAATAGAGTTTTGCTGGCATAGCTCAGTTGGTAGAGCAACTGATTTGTAATCAGTAGGTCCGCGGTTCGAGTCCGTGTGCCAGCACCAGGCGGGTGTCGTATAGTGGTAATACCTCAGACTTCCAATCTGATGCCAGGAGTTCGATTCTCCTCACCCGCTCCAAACACTAACAAAGGAGACACAATGTTAACTGCGGTTACATTAATATTTGCAAGTTTATTCGCATATGACAATGCAGAATTTTTTGCACAGGTAAAAAAAGAAAGAGCTGAAGGATATAGATTTGAATATGTAGGCAAAAAATCTGCATCTGAATTTACTCATACTTTACCTGTTGTAGATGAACAAGGCAAAAAGTGGATCTATTGGCAACATAAAAAATAAGCACGTGGGGGATTAGCTCAGTTGGGAGAGCGCCTGATTTGCATTCAGGAGGTCGCAGGTTCGACTCCTGTATCCTCCACCACTTTTTTGTCCAAAAAAGGTTGATTTTTAGAAATTAATTACTATATATAAAGTATGATAAATAATAATGGATGCTTGAAAAAGGTCCAAAACATTAACTCGCTTAATTAAGGAGGCACAAGATGAGTAAAGTAATCGGTATTGATCTCGGTACGACCAACAGTTGTGTTGCAGTACTAGAAGGCACAGATCCAAAAATAATTGAAAACAGTGAAGGTAACAGAACAACACCTAGTGTAGTATCTTACACAGATGAAGGTGTGCAAGTAGGCTTACCTGCAAAACGTATTGCTGTTACAAATCCAGATAGCACAATTTTTGCTGCTAAACGTTTGATTGGTAGAAAGTTTGATAGTCCAGAAATTAAAAAGGACGCAAAGACTTTACCTTACAAAATTGTAAAAGCAAAAAACGGTGATGCTTGGGTAGAAGCAAAAGACAAAGAATATTCCCCTTCACAAATTTCTGCACAAGTACTTTCTAAAATGAAAGATACAGCAGAAAAATATGTAGGTGCGACAGTTTCTAAAGCAGTAATTACAGTTCCAGCATACTTCAATGATGCACAAAGACAAGCAACAAAAGATGCAGGAAAAATTGCTGGATTAGAAGTGTTACGTATTGTAAACGAGCCAACTGCTGCATCACTAGCATACGGTCTTGATAAAAAAGATTCAGGTATTATTGCTGTATATGATTTAGGTGGCGGAACATTTGACGTATCTATTTTAGAACTAGGTGATGGTGTATTTGAAGTTAAGTCAACTAATGGTGATACAACACTAGGTGGTGAAGACTTTGATGCAACTATTACACAATACTTGCTAGATGAGTTTAAGAAAGAACAGGGTATGGATCTTTCAACAGACAAAATGGCAATGCAGCGTGTAAGAGAAGCAGCAGAAAAAGCAAAAGTAGAACTTTCAAGCACTACACAAACTGATATAAGTTTGCCATATATTACAGCAGATGGAAGTGGTCCTAAACATTTAAATGTAAAAATCACTAGAGCAAAACTAGAATCATTAGTAGATAAACTAATTGAAAGAACTCTAAAACCGTGTGCAACTGCTCTTAAAGATGCAGATGTAAAAGCAAGTGATATTACAGATGTTGTGTTGGTAGGTGGTATGACACGTATGCCTGCCGTGCAAGAAGCAGTTAAAAAGTTCTTTGGTAAAGAACCAAACAAAGGCGTCAATCCAGATGAAGTAGTTGCATTAGGTGCCGCTATTCAAGGTGGTGTAATTGCCGGTGATGTAAAAGATGTATTGCTATTAGATGTAACACCTTTGTCGCTTGGCATTGAAACACTAGGTGGTGTGGCAACTAAACTTATTGAAAAGAACACAACTATTCCTACAAAGAAGAGTCAGGTATTTTCAACTGCGGATGACAATCAATCAGCAGTGACTATCAGTGTAGTTCAAGGTGAAAGAGAAATGGCAGCAGACAATAAACGTCTAGGTAATTTTAACCTAGAAGGTATTGCACCAGCACCAAGAGGAATGCCGCAAATTGAAGTTACATTTGATATTGATGCAAATGGTATTGTTAATGTAAGTGCAAAAGATAAAGGCACTGGCAAAGAACAAAAGATCACTATTAAATCAGATGGCGGTTTATCAGAATCTGAAATCGAACAAATGATTAAAGATGCTGAGGCAAATGCTGAAGCAGATAAAAAGAAACGTGAACTTATTGATGCTCGTAACCAAGCAGAAGCACTTGTTCATTCAACAGATAAAACACTTGAAGAACACGGTGATAAAGTAGATGAAGAAACTAAAAAGTCTATTGTAACAGCCAAAGACGAATTAGCAGAAGCAGCCAAGACTGATAATGTAGATGATATTAAAACTAAACTTGATACACTCATTAAAACAAGTCAAAAGTTAGGTGAAGCAATCTACAAAGAGCAACAGGCACAAGCACAACCAGAAGCAGCAACAGAACAGAAGCCAGATGAAGGTGATGTGATTGATGCTGAATACGAAGAAAAGAAAGACTAAATTCACAATAGGGCGGTACTAACCTGCCGCCCTATAAGTATTAGTATGATGAAGTTTGCTTATTTTAATCCCACAGTGATGGCTGTTGATGATGTACCTGCAGATGTACATACAATTCTAAAGTCAATGGTTGATCAGGCTCACGAACAGAGTCAACACAACGATGAAGGTAATCCAAATATTAGTGTTAGAGGCGGCCAACAAATTCAATTGGTGCCAAATGAGTTTGGATTAGATACAAAAGAACTTAAAACATTTATTGAAACACGTTGTAAGGAATATATTGACAATATTATTAAAACACAAGGTGTAAATGATTTAAATGGTTATCAACCAAAACTAATAAGTGCCTGGACAATAAAACAAAAACCAGGAGATTATCAAGCTCTGCACAATCACGAAGCACACATTAGTGGAAATATCTATATTGATGTTCCTGATTTGGATCAGGATAGCAAACCAAGCGATGCTAATATTGAATTTAGATTGCCTGTAATACGAAATCCAGCACACTTAATTTTCACAGATCAGTGGAGATATAAGCCTAGACCTCTCAAAATGATTATCTTTCCTAGTTACGTTAGTCATACTGTATATCCTTGGAAAGGCGAAGGTGAACGAACTATTTTGGCTTGGGACGTAAGATTGATGTCCAAAATGGCTAATCAATAGTTGACAAATCTACAAAAGATGTTATATTAATATTATTGTTTACGTGAACATCAGTTCTTGTAAATGATCGGCGAAGTAAAGGGTAGATGAGGTTGGATCTGCTACTTGGTAACAAGTAACACTTTACATACAAAGATGCTAAAATCTTACTGTGTGATCCGGCTACTTTTTTGCTTGTTTGTTGCTGGTCGGAAGTAAACAGGTTTGAAACTTGAAGTTTGAGACTTGTGGACAGGTTTTATACCTTTTGTATTTTGTTTGTCCAATACTTGACCTTTTACCGAGCTGTTAACTTATTTTTAGAAAGGCATTACATATGGCAAGAGTTTTTGTTGAAGAGGCATTGAATAGAACCGGCGTTGGACAATTTATGCTAATTCAAATGGCAGCGAAAAGAGCAAAAGAATTAACAAATGGTGCTCTACCAATGGTCGAAGTGAAACCCGGAACAAAAAAATCAGTGATAGCATTAAAAGAAATAGAAGAAGGATACTATACTGAAGACCACTTTATGGGTAAACTTAAAACACAATTTCAATTAGATCAAGAACAAAAACTTAAAGAAGAGGAGGAACTTGATGCAGATTAATCTTCGAAAGGCTAATGCCGTTCAATCTCATATCCAAGAAGCAATTTCTGGAATTGAGTCTACGTTCAGCGTAGAACTAAACGAATTTCAAGACCCAGTGTCTGTAATTCAAAACGCTAATAACGAAGTATTTGAAAACGATACTCGTAAATTTAAATTGTTGCAGGCGTTCTATAATATTAGAGCTCTTGTGGCTACTGCAAATGCTAGTTGTGGTATTAGTACTAATCTAGCGAAAGCAGCGTTTGCTGATAGACGTATCAGTATGCTTACTACTATTGCAGGTCAAAAGCCTGTAATGGATATGGAAGTTATCAAGGGACGTCTTGATAAAATTAAAAACCGTAAGGATGACGATAGTTATTCTTATAGAGATTCTATCTCTACTTCCATTATTGGTAAAGAGCAAATTGCTCAGGCCAAGGCTGAGATTAAGAAGCTCAAAAAAGAGAAGCAAAAGATCAATGATGAAAATCTTGATCTAAATGTAAAAACTGAGATTCCTCTATCTGAGGAAACTGTTAAGGTACTTACTGAGGAGGGTATACTGTGAGAGAATTTGTAGTAAGTAGTTGGAATAGTGTAATGGATGCACGTTATAATCCTTTGAGAAATATTCCTGATCTTCAAGTACGCCATATGGTAATGCAGGTACTTGCATTTATGTGGTCGTCAGTCTTTGCGATTCAGATTGCAAATAGTATTTGGGCATTCAGCATTAGTGCTATTGCCCACGTAGCACTTGTAGCAGCAGTGGTTGTCACTGTCGCTACATTTAAAACTGCTGAAAAACGTCCTTGGGCATTTGGCAGTTATCATTCATATGGTAGAAGCAGAGGCTATACTATCTTCTATGACAAACAAGGTAACCCTAAAAAACACTACTACGATGAAAAAGATCCTGGTGGTGAACACGAATAAATGACAGTTGCTCAAGGCTTCGGCCTTTTTATACTTGGTGGTTTTGTAACCATAGCATTTTTTATTCTATGGTTCAAGGCTATGGAATCTGAAAATACTGACAAGAAAGACAACGATCGTGGCTACTATTAAAGAAAAGCAAGAACTTTTAGAAACAATCAAAAGACCTATTAAACATTATAGAATTACTATTAGTGGCTATGGTGGTGAAATGGTCTATAATAAAATCACGAAAGAACAGTTTGAATATTGGTCAGATAAGAAACTTAGTGAAGATGATTACGAATGGGATGCACTAGAGTCATATATGTTTGATACAGAAAATTTTTGTGATAATACAACCTTACCTAAACACGTAGATTTTTTGAAACAGGACGAACATAGGACTGAGTGGTACGAAATGTCAGATATAGAACATACAAATGGCGTGTCCTATGATAGTGCGTGTATTACAGTAGATGAAGTAGAAAGTGACGAATATAATTCAAACCATATAAGAGATGTAATGCCTTTAAGTAATGTAAACGAATTACCACAAGCAGATACATTTACTAGAGAAGATTTTGACTTAGACAGTTTTGCAGATAAGGACGGTAACAATTATGTTCTTTATGCAATGAGTGTAGAAAAGGGTACTTTTTTTGATGGTTTGCTAACTATAGAAGGTTCTTCATTCGATCCTAATCGTTTACATATCAGTACTATGGAGTATCCTAATGGTGATGAGCTAATTACTAGTGTACAATACAACGGAGAAGAAGTATATAATGACGGCGGAGACACCACTGGGAAAAGCCTTAATGCAAGAGTCTGGAACTACTAAAGTAATAGATAGCGACAGCGTATTTAAGAAGTACAACTTTAGTTCACTTATTACACAAGCAGATGTGCAAAATGCTTGTGACACAATTAAGTCTATTATTGACAGCGGCAACTATTGGGAAAACAGCCCAAAATACCAAACAAAAGAAAACATATTTGCTAGGCCGGAAGAGTTTTGGCTAAAGTTTCGTATGAGCTTTTTGTTCAGTGTTTTTATGTATCTTGGACGTGAAGCAAAGGTTAGCAATATGCAAGCCTGGAGTTTTATGACCAGATTATCCGATGCTGAAGATAGAAACAAGTTATGGCATCATCACCAGCATAAACCTAGTCCTATAAGTTATAGTGGTATATGGTATTTGCACATTCCAGAAGATGTTGAAAATAGGGATTTTTGTGGTACTGAAATAGCACCAAACGGACCAGAAGGTGATGGCAAATTCTTTGTAAAACCAACAGAATTTAGTTGGTTGATTTATCCTAGCAGTTATTGGCACCGTCCGGGCGTTCCGCAAAGCGATAAGTATAGATATATTATTGCTGCCGACGTAGAAGTACACTAGTAATAATTACGCACTAATATGATTCTTGGCATAAATACTATGCATAAGAACGATATATGTTGCCAGGAGTATAAAATATGCCATTACAAATTAGACGAGGCACCGAGGCTGAAAGACTAGTTTTAGCATCTCCTCCGCAATCCGGCGAACTTATTTGGATTACGGACGATCAAAAACTATACATAGGTGACGGGGCTACTTTATTAAAAGATTTAAGTCCTATCACAGGCTTCAACCAAGAAGATGCCGCAGATACAATAGGACAGATTTTAGGTACAGATAGTACCCACGCAGGAATTTCATTCAATTACAACGATGCAGGTGGAACAATAGGAACTATTGATGCAACTGTATCTTTAGATCAATTCCGTCAAAACGTTAATATGAACAGTTTTGACCTTTCAGGAAACGGCAACATTAACATTACTGGCAGTGTTACAGCAACAAGTTTCGTAGGTGATTACCAAGGTTCTATAAGTGCAGATGACTCAACTATTATGGTTGATGCAGTAAATGGCATCATCAACCTAAATGGTACAGTTGGAACTGATGTAATACCTAATGCTAATGAACAATTTGATTTAGGTAGTGTATCAAACAGATTCAAAGATTTATATCTAAGTGGAAGTACAATTTACTTAGGTGCATCACAAATATCAAGAAACGCATCAGGCGGTGTAAACTTACCTGCTAATTCAACTATTGATGGTGGCCCTATTGGTGGTGCTGGTGCAGGTAGTAGTTTAAATGTAGATATCGTTGCAGACGATTCTACGGTACTAGTAAACAGTAGCACAGGCGCACTACAAGGAACATTAACAGGTGATCTTAATGGATCTGTATTTGCTGATGACTCAACACAACTTGTAAATGCAATTGATGGTACAGTTAAATTAGATAATGGAACAGTTGAAATTTCCGATGATCAATTTTTATTAACTGGATCCAACGAATTAAAACTAGGTGCAACAACTGATATAAGTTCTCCATCTTTAGTTGTAACAAACACTGATGGATCTCCTTCATTTGTTAGTACTGTAAGTGGTGATGCATCACTTGGAAATATTAGTTCAAGTGTATTGATGAGAGGAATATTTGGTCCAGATATGACTGCACCAGTTGCTGCAACAGCAGGTGATTACATTGGACAAATGACTTCAAGAGGTTACGATCCTACTACTTCAAGTTATATTACAACTAGTTCGGTAGCATTTAGATTAGATCCTGCAAAAGCAGTTGCTTCAGATACTTACAAAGGTAAAATTGAATTCCTTAACCAAAATGGAACAGGAAGTTCTCCGTCATTAAACTATATGACTTTCGACTCAGATGGTCAACTAGCAATTAATCAACAAACAGCAAGTGCAACATTAGATGTAAACGGGTTTGCTAAATTGGCTGTGTTAACAGCAGCACCAGCAAGTCCAGCAAATGGAATGATTGCTATTGCTGACGGGGCTACTTGGGATCCTGCTGGTACAGGAAAATCAGTTATGGTAGTTTATTTAGGTGGTGGTTGGAGAACCGCTGCAACTGCTCCATAATAGCTCATACCCAAACTAATCTTAGATAAATTAGTGTATGCTTACACTATTCACATCTGGCAGTACGGATGAACCCAAACAGGTAACACATTCTTGGAACTACATTAAAGAGTGTGCTTATGCTTCTATTAAAGAAATTGGACTTACAAATAAAGATAGAGTATTCAATGTCTTCCCGTCAAACACTATTGCACATTATACAATAACTGCATACCCGGCAGAACTTGTAGGAGCACATCTTGTTACCGCAGCATTTAATCCCTATCGCTATATAAAAATATTTGAAGATTTTAAACCAACTGTAATATCTTTGATACCAAAGCATCTTGAAATTCTACAACAAACAAAAGAATTTAAAAAATTAGATATGAGCAGTGTACGCTATATGGTTACCGGAAGTAATAAAATAGAGCAAACTTTTATAGATGCTTTTTTAGATAAAGGTGTAAAAACAGTTGCAAATTGGTACGGTATGACAGAAGCACCACCGCCACTTTTTATAGGCTATAACACAGAAGAATTTGATTTATCTACAATCGATACATCAAGACATCACATAATGTTCATTCCTGCAGGATGGAGTGGTTTACAAGAGTGTTATGTAAATGGAAAAGCAACTGGAGATTTGTTCAGCACAGATCCAATTAAATTTGTAAAGAGGTCAAAGAATCCTAATGGTCGAACTTGGAAAAATAATATTTAGGCCTTTGCAGGATAATGATAAAGATAAACTTATTGTATTCTGCAATGAGTGTGCAGAACTAGGATATCAAAATAATAGCAGTCTTGATGCAATTAAATTTAGTAAAATGCATCTTCCTTACGGACAGTATTTTATAGCAGTAGATACCGAGAAAGACAAAATTGTAAATCTTGCTGGTGTGCATCATTTACCAGAAGTTGCAGAAAATGCTTGGCGGTGTCTTTTCAGAGGAGCACAACTTCCTGGATATACATTAGGTAATAGTTTATCAAAAAATATTTTTAAACTAGGTTATCAATTAAGTTACATTCTTCCTATGCAGATGGATTTTATCAAAAAGAATTTTCCTAATCCAGAATTTTATATGAGCAGCAATAGTCCGAGTAATGCCAATGATCCAGCAGGTAAAAGTATTAGAATGGATAGACTAATGCGTAACACACTTTTAAAAAACGGTGTTATAAAAGAATATGCAGCAGAGTTTGAATTGTTTTATACAAAACAAAGTATTTGGAAGATCGATGTAAAAAGGTATTGGGAAGAACGCAACAAAGTTTTACCTATGGATGTTTTCTAAATAATCTTTTATTTTGATATTGTTTCTTACAATATGTTTATAATTTTCAATTAGTATTTTTGTATAATGTTCATAATTTTCTAATTGGTCATCTGTTATATCAGGTAGTTTGTTTACGTAAGGTTTGTCAAAGCCAAGTAATAGACTCGACCAGTTCCATTGATTAAGCAAAGTTTCTCCTTTAGACAACCATTGTCCTTTTGACAGAACATCTATGTAGTCACAAATTTCTTGAACAGCAGTAGAGTCATTAGCAACTTCTCTCCAATAAGGTGTATCATCTCTTTCAGATAATCTGTAATGGAAATGTACAAACTTTTTTGTATGATCAATAAACTTTGTCATAACCTTGTTGTGTATTTCTGTTTGTTTAGTGTTCCATATCTTTTTCTTGTTGTATATTTCTTCCAGACTTTTTGCAGTAACACAAGTAACCATAATACTAGTTGCTTCTAAAGGTTCTATAAAACTTTGACTTAGACCATTACTGATAACGTTACCTATGCTTACATTGTTTTGTCGACCAGCATCAAATTTAGTTGACTTAAATCTTTCAAACTTGTATCCTTTGTTTGCCCAAAAGGTTTCAATTGTATTCCAGGCTGTATCTTCATCACAATGTTTACTACTATAAACATAACCTGTGCCTATTTGATCGTATGTAGGAATCTCCCATATCCAGCCACTCTCTTGTGCGTGAACACCTGTAACTGGCTTGTCACTATATGTGTTTTTAATCTGACCCCATACAGCACTGTCATTTAATAGATCTTTATAGTGAGACCATTGCGAAAGTTTTCCTATTAATAACTTATGGAATCCAGTACAGTCTACAAATAAATCTGCTTCTAAAACTTTTCCTGTTTCAGTTACTAGACTGCTAATATTATTTTCTGATACATTTACTTCTGTAATTTTTTCTACAATTTCTGTATACCTATTTTTGTCAGTGTGTTTTCTTAAACTTTCTCCAAACTGAAATGCATTAATATGATAACTGTATCCAGGATACTGGCTTATGTTACTGTTATGATTTTTATCAAACGGACTTAGTTTGTGTTGTAATAAATGCTCCTGTGGACCGTGTGTTCTGTTAAATAATTCTGCATCTTTACCGTGCTTTTTAAAAAAGTATTCAACGCTTGTTAAATCTTTGCTATGCAGTTCTTTTCCATTTTCGGTTATAGGTCTATGAAAACATTGATGCGGTAACATATCATCGAATGAATGTAACCATCTTGATCCTATCTTGTTAAAATCGTTAAACTCTACTCCATACTTAAAAGTGGCTTTAGCATCTTTCATCCATTGGTGCTCATCTACACCTATTCTATCTGCAACATATTTGATAGTAGGAGTTGTGCTTTCTCCAACTCCGATCGGGTCTACTTCATTACTGTGTACAATTGTTAATTCAATATCTGTGGTTGCTGCAAGATAACTTAATGTTATCCATCCTGCACTGCCTCCGCCAACTATGCAAATTTTCATTGTAATTTACTCCAATTATTTTTGTAACTAATATGCTTGACAGAATTTTTATTCCTAACACTTTCATTCATATCAACTGCCATATAATCGTGTCCGTATAAAACAAGGTCACTTGGAATAGCATCTTTAAATGCTAACCAATGTTTTTCTAATTGTTCAGGTTCTACGTTCCAGTTCAGCATTTCACTTGACCAAATATTAGTTGTCCATAACACTTTAGTACCGTGTACATTGTTGATTTTGTCCATTAGTTTTGCTGATTCATTGACAATATCAATTACATAAAATTCGTGTGTCAATTTTCTATATCTATCCCATAGCCTTTGAAACGCAAGACTTCCACCAAAATCCTTTAATTCTTGTTCCCAAAACTTTTTGTAATTACCTCTGTATGTAGAACTAAAATTATATTTCAAATCATTTTCTAGCAGCCATTTATCTAAATCATATCCATCCCAAGTCTCAAGCAAATGTTTTTTATAATCTAAACTAGCCTGGCACCAATCAAAATAATGAACAGTTGTTCCGCTGTGAAAGCCATTTGCCTCTAGTATGGCAATAGGCTTAAAGCCGGCGGCTGCTGAAAAAAGATGATCAATAAGTTTACCATCAGTTCTTACTCCTTCTCCTGATAAAGTTTCTGTATTAAAAGCATATACTCTATCCTTTTCAATTTCTTCTTGATAACTTAATTTTCGCATCCACGCTTTTTGCGATTGATTTGTAAGTTTATCAATTTTATGTGTATCTTTATTATTCCATACTTCAGCAAGTTTATCCGAATCAATGTATGGGTAAAGAAAAACTTTACACGCTCTCATATCATTATCTAAATTTTCTATAGTAATATTATTCCTACAGGCTGCATCTATCCAATTACTTCCATCTGCTATTACAGAATATTTTGTAGATCCTTCTGCTTTTCTTATCCAAGCAGGAGTATAATCTGAATGTATTGTTTCTTCACTTAGTTCATAATTTTGCATTTCAGGTTTTCGATCTTGAAAAACACCTATTTCGTTAAATGTAGGCTTACCAAGATTTTTCCAAGTTTGTACGTTTACAAACAAATATTGTCTATGTAATCCCGGATATGAACCTGTAGTTAGGTAGTGTTGTTTTTTCTTATCCATAATATGACCAACTACAAAAAACTGCGGATTCTTTTTAGCATATTGAATACTTTGTTGTAACAAACTTGGGCCACGGTACATTAATAAACCTTGACAAGCAATCATACAATACTTTTTATTTGTTTGTAAAGCACATTCAAGAATCTTATCTACACTTTTATGAAAGCCAACATAGGTACACATTTTCATTTTTAACATTCTGTTAACATAGAAAAAGGTTTTATCATATGTACGTTTAGCAAGAAAAGTATTTGGAATATCTCTACTGATATCAAGAATACCAACAGCAACTTCAACATCTACATTGATATCCTCGTAATATCTATCAACGCTTATGCTATTCCAATCTTTCACATTAGCCTCTATTGGTGTAATAACTTTGTCTAAGAACATAGAAGAAATCTCGTACACGTCTACCTAATTCGTAATGTATTATCATATGGAGACGTGGTTTATCACTCCTATTCCATACACTATGTACATTTGAAATATCCATTAAGAATGCACTGCCATTATCATCAAACGGAACACGGCCTTGATCTTTCATAACAAACTCGCAACCTTCTGGATTGTTTAAACTAATATTACAAACACTTAATCTTTTTTCTTCATCTGCCCTATCTTGATGTGGTAAAATATATCCGCCAGGTTCTAATAACATAAATCTTACTCGATTCAAGTATTCTGCTGGCCATACATCTGTGAGAAACTTTTTAGTAACAGGACATTTTTCTGCTACCCAAGTCCAATCTAACTGCTTGATTGTTTCTTGCCTATCACCATAACTATCTAAAGTTTGTGTATCTTCGTTAAGGCCGTGTAATGTCAAACTACGCCAACCTTTACCATATTCATCTCTATGCACGTGAAACTTATCTATAAGACTTTCTGCTTCAGCATACATTTCTTTCCAAGGCTGATCATCCAATGCACTCAATCTAAAAAAAGGCCAACCACTTTCCATAACTAGCCATTTAGGATCAAACTGCTCAGGAAACTTATACAAGTATTCTTTACAATTTTCTTTCCAATATTTTTCTAGTTTGATTTGATCTTCAGAGTTCATTAAAGTACCACTTAATTCAGTTAAATATACTTATGCAAATGACGTGTAAGTATTTAGAGAATCAGACTTGTATTAGATCAGACGGACAATATCGTTTGTGTTGTTTAAGTATGGAGCCTGATAACAAGGAAAACATTAGAACACATACACCTGAAGAATGGCATAAAAGCGAAACTTTAATAAAAGCCAAACAACTTCTAGCAGATGGTGTATTTCCGGAAGCGTGTGCTAAATGCCAAAAGTTAGAAGAAGCAGGTTTAGAAAGTCAAAGACTAAAACCTCGATTATATGGACCTGGCTTGAGTCATTTAGATTTAAGATTTGGAAACAGTTGTAATTTAAAATGTATTAGTTGTTTTCCAATGAGCAGTAGTAGTATTGCACAAGAAGCCAACGATATGGAAGCCGCAGGTATTGATCCAATGTGGGGTACATTGAAGCCAGCAAATGTAAATTGGGCTTCTGATGAAAACTTTGACAAGATATTAGACCTTCCTATACAAGAAGTATATATGACCGGCGGCGAGCCTATGATGGTTAAAGGTATAGAAAAATTCTTAGAAAGATTAGATCCTAAAACTACTGTTAGGTTTAACACAAACTGTACTATATGGAATCCTAAACTTGAAAAAATTCTTAGACGATTTGATACAGTTGTAATGTCATTTAGTTTAGATGCTGTAGATGAAAAAATAGAATATATTAGATACGGAACTAAATGGAAAGAAGCAGAAGAGAACGCAAAAAGATATGCTGATTTCTGTTTTGTAAATTTATCACCAACCATTAGTATTCTTAATGCTTGGTTTTATGACGACATTAAAGAATATTGTGATAAGAAAAATTGGAAAATATTTGAAAACATTCTATACTTTCCTCACTGGTTAAATGTCAAACACGCACCTGATCATTTGAAAACACAGTTTCAAGGTATTAAAAAAGAATGGCTTGATGGTGGAGATCCTAAGCAAATAGAAATTTTTAAAAAACAGATTACTTTGCTAGACAACTGGCGTGGCGTAAAAATAAAGGACTACCTTCCACCGGTAGCAAAAGCATATGCACTTGATTAAAGAAAACAAACAAAAGAAACGTGCCGTATATAAAATAGATGACACCTACAAAAAAGTTTGGAACTTTAAAGATATTAAATGGTTGGACAATCATATCAACATATTAAATGAATATGTTCCGGGATACGTAAAACAGCACGGTTGGAATAACGACACAATGTGGATTATATTCAACGAAGTAAAAGGAATCCCTGCTAGTGAGTTTGATCATTCTGCTGCATTTATTTCAAAAATTTATAATTTTTGTTTAAAGAATATAGAATTGACTAAACCTTACGCTCACGGAGATTGGGTATTGAGTAATATAATCATAAGTGGTGATAATATGTATATGGTTGATTGGGATAATATAAATCTATATCCTGAGAAAGATATAATTAAAAAATTGCATAGAGATTTAAAATCCGCATTTGGAGATAAATTTGACCCCTCAAGCCTTTAGTTATCCTACAGTCTCTAATAATGGAATGATATATTGTGCGCCTTACGGGCTTACGGAATCTATTGACTTTATGTTAAAGTTTGATCCTAACAAATATACAATTACAAAAATAAAATTAGATGTAGATAGTAGTAAAGAAAAATGGCAAAGAGGTATTGTTGTTGGAACAAAAATATATTGGTTACCATATAATGAAAAAAGTATTTTAGTGTTAGACACCAAAGACGATAGCATTGAACATATAGACTTAGGTGTGCCAGGCACAGGAAAATACATTCAAGGACACTTGTACAAAAACAGATTAGTTGCTTTACCTTATGGCGAACATAACGAGTACAATTATGTTTTAGATTTATTGCTTACAGATAATACATTTCAATTACACAAACTAAATGTTCCTGTAAAAGATACTAAAAGGTGGCATACCACACAACTAGTGGATAGCATAATTTATGGAATGCCTAGAGGTGAAAATCACGATAGTCTTTTCCCTTATAGAATAGAATATGATTGTTTTGACAGCAGTTATTCTTTGATAGATTTAAGTATTCATTGGAATGAATACGACAAAGATAGAACTTGTAATAAAAAGTTCACTACACTTGCTAAGGTTGGAAATAAGTTATATGCTCCTCCATATAGTGAAAGCAAATACTTTGATGTTTTAGCAATTAAAGATAAAGAATGGAAATACGTTAAAACTAATCAACAGCAAACTAGTAGGAAATATTTTGCACACACTGTTGCAACTAATGGCAAAATATATTTTCCCCCTGCAGGACACGATGAAAACTGGAGTGAAATGTTAGTAGTTGACAGCGATGATAATAAATGGTATACAATTGATTTAGGTATAGGAAAAGAAAGCAAAAAATATTTTGCAGGAGTTGAAAACTCAAGAGGTAAAATTTACTACATTCCTAGAGGCGGTTGTGTATGTGAGCCAGAAGAAACTTGGAAAAGTCAAGGCGACTTAGCAGAAATATTAGTTATAGACTCCAATACAGATAAACACTACACAATAGATATAGGCGAATATTTTAAAGATTCAACTACTATTGAAAAATATAATAATTGTGTAATTAAAGATGATGTAATTTATGCTTTTCCATATGGAGAGAGTGACAGTTTTCAAACTGTGTTAATATTTGATACAATTAAAGAACAAGTTATTAAAACGGTTGATCTAAATGACATATAAAGCCTTTCAGGACTATTATAAATCTGCAGAGATAAGGCATTTTATCTTGCACAGTCATCAAGGTAAACTTATTAGTCCTCCTTTTTGTACAGACAAAAATAAGGAATATAATCAGTATGCTATACTTGACGGGGACAATGTATCTTACATTGAATTAGATCTCCCACCTGCAACAAGTAAAACAAATGCAATTTGTAGTATAGGAGAAGATGTTTGGTTTGTACCTTATGGGATATGGGATAGTTTTCCTTATGTTGTGCAAATTGCCAAAGACGGTCCTGTCTATCATAAGTTAGATAGTCAAGGTGAAGGACAATTTTATAGCATAGCAACAAATGGATCTGATGCTTTCAGTTTTCCGCTTGGATACAAAGAAACTAATTTTTGTATACACATAAAAGATAACAAAGTAAACACATTACCAATTCCAGATGCAGGACAGAAGTTACATATGGGAACAGTATTCTGTAATGGAAGTTATTGGAGTTTGCCTAGATCTGAGCATCCAGGTTATAGCCGATTGTATGAATTTGATAGTAAAGATTTAAATTATTATGAGTTGCCTATAAGTTATAATTCTACACAAATTACAAGAAAATATACAGACATAATAGTTAAAGGAAATACTTTGTACGGCTTACCATTTGGAGAAACTAAAGGACTAAACACAATAATAGAATTTAACACTGATACAAAAAGTTTCAATACCTACGATGTTGATTTTGATTTTGCTAAAAAATATAACTGGGGTGTGCTAGTTGGAGATCATATAGTTGCACTGCCTTACGGTGACGAACATTTCAATGATAGTAATTTAGGATTAATTTTTAATACAGTAACTAAAGAAATTAATACATTTGAAATAAATTATTCATTTGGTGGCAAGTATAGATATAGAAGCGGCATAGCAAGAAAAGGAAAAGCACTCTTTTTGCCTGCGGGAACTTTAGAATGTCCTATAATAGAAGTAAACGTAAATGGCACATACAAAGAAAAAAGATATGATAATTTACTTTTTAGTAGACCTGTAGAACACAACAACCAAATTTATACAATTGTATATGATGTAATCACAAAAGAAAATACTGTGGTAAAAGTGTTAGACAATTTGGAAATAGAAACAGTAGCACAATTATGAAATGTTTAGCACCTTGGCATAGTATTTTGGTTAGATTCAATGGAGACATTGTTCCTGATGGTGTTTATGCAGAAAGATATGGTAATGTTTTAGAATCTAGTTTAAATGACGTCTTAAACAGCAATACAGCGTTGCACACAAAGAATAGTTTGCGTATGGGTCAGTTACCATCAGAATGTGAAAAGTGTGCTTTAAAAGAAGCCTCTGTAGGTCATAGCAGAAGATTATTTTTCCGTGACATTTTGAATCCTATGTTAGAAGGAACCAATTACGATTATTCCAAAAATTTTCACGACATTATGTTTTTGGAATTTAATATGAGTAACATATGTAATCTGAAATGTCGTATGTGTAATGGAATAAGTTCAAGTGCTTGGGTAAAAGAAGAAATTAAACTGGATGCAATTTCAAAAGACTATATGCGTCCAGTTAATCATCCTGAGTTTGGGTACACTAACAAGAGTGAACAAATTATAGAAAAACTATTTGAAGATCCTACCCCTTTCAAAAATTTACGATACCTGAGTATAAAAGGCGGTGAACCTTATATGGAACCTTCAAATAAAACTATCCTTAAAAAGTTTATTGATTTAGGAATAGCAAAAAATGTAACACTAGACTGGACCACCAATGGTACTATAGTAGATGAAGAAGTACACGAACTTGCAAAACAGTACGGTCATACTAAATGGACTGTAAGCGTAGAAGGCACTGACGGATTATACGAATATATCAGAGGCGGAAACAATTTTACATTTGAGCAACTAAACGAAAATTTAAAACAGTATAACTTTGATAGGGTTATTATTGCTGTTACTGTTATGGCCTACAATATAGCGCATCTTGATAAGATACAGACTTGGTACGATAATGTTAAACAAAAACATTGGAGTATATATTTCAATAACGTTGTTGTACAGCCGCCATACTTGAATCCTAGAGTTTTACCTAACAGTATATTAGATGCCATTCCAAATAAAGTCAAAGGTATAAATTATACAAATAACGAAATGAATGATACAGATCTTTTTGTAAGGTACACTAAAGATCTTGACAAAATACGTAACACAAATGTTTTAAATTATTGTCCTGAACTTTCTAGTCTTTTTGAATAGGATCTAAACAGATATAATGTGTATTAATTTCTGCAGGTTGATCGACTAGAAACTTTACAATACTGCCTGCTTCCTTAAGACTTATCTTTTTACCAGGCTTGTCTAATTGACTTTCACTGTCAAGTGGTCCGTAAGCAATACAACTTACTTTAATAGGACTGTTTTCCCAAGAACTTTTATTGCTTAACTTTTTACTATATGCTTCTAAAGAACCTTTTTCTCTTAAATATTTTTCACTTCCGTTATTCCAATAAACACTAGTAGTGCTTATGTTTATGATATGTCCTTTTTCAAACTTATTGTAAACTTTATCTAATAGTACAGTTTGTCCTTCAGATGGTATGTATAAACTATTAACAAATACATCATATTCTACTGCTTTATCTGCAATTGTATCATAGTCATTCATTCTCCAACCGTTATGTCTACCAATGAAATCTATATTATAGTCAGGCATCGCTTGTGCAATACCTTTTGCTAATCCTTCATAACTTGGATTACCTGTAACTAATATTTTCATTGTTCTTTCCTTAGATAAATGTCGCTTAGGCAAGCGCAGACACTTTTACCACATTGTATTGTGTCAGTTGGTAATTTGTAACGTTCTATGTTTCCTAGCGCACCACCTTCTTTACAATCTGCTCTATAAATGTTACCCCACATATCAACATTAATCATATGTAATCCTGCCCAACATTTCCAACCATAAAATGTATTTTGATTTTTAGTTATTAAATTATTTGCAGTGATAGGCATATCGTCTAATAACAGTTCTCCTCTATGTAAGTGATTGTCATCTAGATTTCTAAAGAATGGCCAATGATTAATAGTATCTAATTGATCACGCGAATAGTTTGCAGGCTTGTTTGTAATTGTATCTATGTTACTTTTATCTAAAATTACTTTAGGCCAAATACTAACATTTTCTGCAGAGAAAAATATTTCTTCTGCAATGTCAAACATTTCATCAAAATTTTCCGGACTAAGCATTAAATTAATAAAAACCGGACAGTGAGAAACTTTAACAACATCTTTTATGTGAGTAAGATTTGCAAACTCTGGATGATATGAAATGATATATCCATCAGCATAATTTGAAAGATCTTTGTAATACTCAGGCTCACGACTTCCGTTGGTTAAAAAACTAAATCTGTGTCCTTGTTCTTTTACAAGTTTTGCTAAGTCTACAAAGTGTTTCCAATATGTTGGTTCGCCGCCGCTTAATCTAAAACAAATTTCTTTATTAGGAACTTTTAAGTTTTTTACAAAACGTTCAACAGTATCCCATCTTGGTTGGCCTGTACTTCCATTATGTAGTATATCTGGACAATAGGAACAGCGGTAGTTACATTTATTTGACAGCGTCCAACTTACAAGGAACCAATTTTCTTTTTCAGGAGTAGCATAAGTTAGTTTCATTAGTTCATTGTGTTGTTAATAATAATGTCGTGTGTTCTTTCATTTAATTTTACTGTTGTAATTAAAGCATACAAACCGTCAGTAAAACTAAACACGCTATGATCTAGTTGGAAATTTACAAAATAAAAATAACCAGGATCGGGATACATTGGTTTTCCGTCAAGCATATGAACAAAGTTTTCAGGTTTACATTTTCCAAATACTGTTAATAATCTAAAGTATTCTGGTCCATATCCTGGGAAATCTCTATGTGGCGGAAAGAATCCTCCTGTATCAACACGTAAAAAATGACAACGACCAATATCAGGTGCAAACGTATCTATTACTTTTGCAACTTCAGGTAATGAATTATACACATCTGTAGGTGTTGAAAAATTTTCTTCTTTCATTTCTACATCGTGATACTTTTGCATATATCCAAAACTGTTCAAATGGTAGTTGTCCATTACATCGCCTGTATGACTTGTTAATGGCAAACCCCAGCGATTATTCACTGTGTCTTTCTTTTGATTGTAGGGACACCAATTGTCTTTAAATTTTTCTTCAAGAACCTTTTTAACATTATGCTCATCAAACTTAAATTTAAGTTTTGCTGTTTGTCCTAGGTTACATAGACTATTCCAAAGTATAGCCCTTTGTTGTTTATCAGTCATTGTATAAGTTTCCTAACTCTGGGAAAACTTCTCTAAAGTTTAATCCTCTGGTTTTATCACAAGTTTCTAAGTATTCTATCATCATTGGTAATTTGTGACTCCAATCCTCAGAATACATATATTTTATTAGTCCTTCCCATTTTGCTTGTCCGAGTGGATGTTCTACAAAGTAATCGTCTTTCCGTTTCTCAATTAAGAATTCTTCAATATTTCTTCTAGCAAAGTTTTTAACATCTATAGGTAAAACTTTAACATTTAAGTAACTTGGCAAATATACCAAGTGTAAGTTTATAAAAGGTGCAGCCAAGTGTGTACGTTTATTAAAATTTAGTCCTGATTCTTCTGCCCATCTTGCAAGGTTAGGCAAATTACTTACGTTCAGTGCTTGAACAGCACAAGCAACATTAACTTGATGCCTTTTGTCTAATTCTTCAGTGAAATATGCTAGACTGTGAAAAGTTTCATTCCAGTCAGCAGGATGTCTAATATAATGATTACGTTCATTTAAATCATCTAAACTAAAATTTACTTTAACTTCTTTAAACATATTCCAATAAGAAACTGCTTTGTCAATATTTTTGAGACCGTTTGTGTTGTATCTTAATTTTACTTGGCTTGCTCTTCCTTTTGCAACAAGTGTTTTTAGGATTTGCCAATGTTCTGGAATCATTAAAGGTTCGCCGCCTGCAAAATATAATTCTTGTATGTTGTCAATCTGGCTCCAAACTGCATCTAAGAATTCACTTTTCTTATACCAAGTGTAATCAAAATCAGTATCCCAACTTTGATCTTTTTTAAGTTCTTCATTTTTATATTGCGGTAATTGTAGTTTCCAATCTTTAATCCAAGTTGAACTATCGTGTGGACTACACATAACACATTTTAAATTGCAAACATTTCCTAGTCTTAAATCAAAGTAAGGAATATTGACAGGCAAACTTCCGTCGGCTTGGGTTTTACCTACTAATTCTTGCCAATCGATTTTGCTTTTCCATTCTCTAGTTTCCCATTGTCTTTTACTAACAATACCGTTTGCTTCTTCTTCAAAACATTTTTTACAACTGTTTGGAATTTCTTCATTTAGCATTTTTAATCTAATGCCACGCATATATTCACTATTCCAAATTTCATCAACAGAATTTTCACGTAAGTTCATAGGCTTGCCGTCTTGTACAACTAGTCCGGCTGTTTTGTTATCAACTTTACCAGCACCACTTGCATTTGCTGTACAGCATACTCTTACATCACCATTTGGGCGTGTTGCCAAATGTATCCAAGGTAGAGGACAAAATGTTTTACTTGTTATTGACATACTTTATTCCTTTGCTGCATATTTACTTACTTCTTATATCCCATCACTAAGTATCTGGTATACTTAGGTAGTTCTAACTCAAATGCTTTTACACCATCTTTGAGTCCACAAGATCTTTTGAAACTTGCTAGTGATTTACTACAATTGATATGTTCTTCTAGTTCTGTATAATTGTTACTTTGCATTGCAACTAATGGTCCTCCAGGTATATTCTTAAACCATTGTTTGTGTTGTGCAGATGTAATATGTTCGCAACTTGTGTTTATAATAATATCAGGAGTGCTTTCATATTCATATGTACACATATCTGCTGTAACTGCTTTGAATTTGCCTGACATTTCGTAACGCTTATTCATAGTGTTTGCAATTTCTTCACAAGCAGGATCTATGTCGACACTTGTTATTTTCTTTATACCAAGTCCGCTGTTAAACAATAAAGCAGAAAGCACTCCATTCCAACCACCAAATATTACAATATCAGCATTCATAATATGTAATTTTGATAGATGATCAACTAACCAAGTTTTACTTTGTAGTTGGCCTCCCCAGAAACTTTCCAGTGTCCGATATCTATCCTTGCTATTACGGATAGCATCCATCCAGAATTTTATATCATCTATATCTATTTTCATCAAACTGCTTATTTAATTTATCAAAACTACCACACTGTTTACTACAGGTCTTAAGTCCACAACTTGTCCAAGTGTCTTTTATTTTGTTAAAATATCCCATATCAAAAATTTCTTTCAAAGTATTTTTATGCAATGAAGGTACGTCTTTAATTTTAATCATATAATCTAATCTTTCATTACTATGCTGCGGAACCCATTCCATATCCAGCCAACAGCAAGGAGAAACGTTTCCGTTTGCAGCAACATAGATAGCGTTATCTTGTTTTGCTTTACAATTGATTTCAGGTAAAGTTTCTTGTCTTGCTTTTTCAGCAGGCTCAATCATTTCTAAACTTTTATGTGAAGGATAAAGAGTATGTGTAACATTAAAGTCATCATCTATAACATCAAATTTTCCGTCTTTAAATCTAGTGGTATGTTTTATACTAAATCCTTTGAATCCTAATTGAACGCACATCTGTTGGCAATCTTCAATTTGATGTTGGTTGTGATCAAATACTAGCATATCCCATCTAGCATCGCCGCCGGCTTCTATAAATATTTTTGCATTTTGTATAATTTTATTCCAATCTGTGTTAATTCTATAAAGTTTGTGTGTATCTTCTAAACCGTCTATACCAAACACTACTTTCACATTTAAAAAAGCAAGTTCTTTCCACCAATTTTCTGAGCGACCGCTTCCGTTAGTATGCATCTGTAAACTCATATCAGGATTGGTCTCTCTTAGATATCTAAAAATTTCTACAGTGTCTTTAGCCATCATTGGATCACCTAGATTGCCACACATATAGATATGTTTTAGTTGTCTAACAAAATCTCTTGGAA
>Ga0163109_10000508_pt1 | contig 31075 bp, 29 predicted proteins | sample CRUFie1St13metaG_FD_108704 | JGI IMG/M metagenome (GOLD analysis project Ga0163109, IMG submission 108704) | Marine microbial communities from the Costa Rica Dome - CRUD Field 142mm St13 metaG | ecosystem: Environmental > Aquatic > Marine > Oceanic > Photic zone | place: Costa Rica: the Eastern...
CGTGGACAAGATCTACCGGAACGCCTCGCGTTGCGATCCCCGTCCAGATTTCCGAAAACCGTTTTGTAATATCGAGTGGATACGGAGCGGGTGCTTCGATGTTCGAGATCCAGAAAGCTGAAAGTGGATATGTAGCCAAGGAATTGTGGAAGAGCCTTCATCTGAAATCCAAGTTCAATAACTTTGTATTAAGTGATGGCTATTTGTATGGATTGGACGATGGAATATTGACCTGTATCGAGGTGGAAACCGGTCTTAGGACTTGGAAACAAGGCCGTTATGGTCATGGGCAATTATTATTGGGAGATGATTGGTTGTTACTGATGGCAGAGAACGGAGAGGCGATTCTACTTGAGCCGAATTCAGAAGAAACAGAGGTTTTAGGATCGTTTGCAGCCTTGGAAGGAAAAAGCTGGAATCCACCCGCGTTGGTGGGATCCCTTTTGTTGGTTCGCAACCATCTAGAGGTGGCATGCTATCGTCTGCCGCTGGAAGAATAGCTTTGAATAGTAGGTGTCTTTCAGGGATCTGTAAGCTTTATGGAGGAAAATAAAGAGCGTATTCCGACTGAGAGAGAAATTTCTCTCTGTCCTTGCAAGAGTCAGCTGAACTACGGGATATGTTGCCGGCCTTTCCATTTCGGTCAGGAGAAGCCAAAAACAGCGGAGCAGCTCATGCGTTCGCGCTATAGTGCTTACTTTTTCCGAAAAGTGGACTATCTTGTTGAAACGACGCATCCAGACACGCGTGCCCCAAGTCTAAGGGAGGAACTTCAGAAGACGATTTACCAAGCTAATTGGAGCTTTCTTACCATTCTCGCCAAGATGCGAGGGGGAGAGTTGGATAAAGCGGGTAAAGTGGATTTCGTGGCGGAGTACTTTGTCAATGGAGAGCCCTTCGAGCTTCACGAATGCTCGCGATTCAAACGCTACAAGGGCGCTTGGAAGTATCTAGACGATAAAGGTTAGACGGTTAAAGGCTCTAAGGAGACTTCATTCAGATAGTTAAGGAAATCCTTCTACTTTGAGTGGCTTATGCTCCAGCAAGTTTCGGTTGGTGAGCGACTTCAATGTCGGAAGCTATCATGAATATCCTGGATGGTTATTCTTGGACTATGGGTCCAGAGCTTAATGTTCCAGCGTGTTTTCACTTTTTTCTACGGTTGGTGGATCTTGAAAAGACTAGGTTCGTGAACGCGGTTGCCGAACTCAGCGGTTTGCTCGTTCTGTTCTTTCAAGCGATTCCTAATCGTCACCAAAGGGTGTTCTTCGGGAATTGCCTTTGCGTTGCTATGAGCGTAATGTCCCTCAAAATACACGCAGATTGCTTTTGAAATAATCACGGCTGCGTTGTGGACAACCCATCATCGTTTGGCTCAAATCGGCCTATTCCCATACAGAGAACGGTATTGATCTCGAGTGCGATCAGAATCGAAATCGATGGGATCTATTCCAAGAAAAGCAAGCGGTCTCTTTTTTTCAGTTGTCGAGGGAGAATATATCTGCAAACCAGAAGTTTCGACTCGCAATCGATTAGAGATTAATCACATGGACCCTATAAGCCAAGGAGCATTAGGAGCGATTGCAGCTGCGACGCTTTCCAAGCCAGTCCGTTATCGATGGGCCGTAGCGGTAGGTTGGGCGGGCGGAATGCTGGCGGATGTGGATGTATTCATTCGTTCCGAATCAGATCCTTTGTTGAATGTTGAGTACCATCGGCACTTTAGCCATTCGCTCGTTTTTATACCGTTAGGGGGACTGATCTGCGCGGGTCTGTTGTGGATTTTTCTTCGCAGGCTGATAGGGTTTCGCGAGTTGCTGTTTTTTGCTACAGCGGGATATGCGACTGCGGGGTTCCTAGATGCCTGTACGAGTTATGGTACACAGTTACTTTGGCCCTTTTCAGATCTGCGGATTGCTTGGAGTGTCATATCAATAGTCGACCCCGTATTTACGGTTACTATACTCGGTCTACTCGCAATTGGTTGGATATGCTCTTGCCGAAAGTGGGCGTGGATGGGGGGCACTTTTGTTTTTGTGTACTTGTCTATCGGGGCTCTTCAGAGTCATAGAGCTACAAACGCATTGGTCGAACTTGCAAGAAATCGAGGCGAAGAGAGAGCTAGTCGATTTACCGTTAAACCCTCGATCGGAAATTTATTGGTATGGCGAGGGATTTATGAGTTTGAGGGGGACCTCCAAGTAGATGCTATCCGAGTGAGCCTTTTGAGTGGGAAGATTCTTATTTACGAGGGTGAGCGCATGAAAGGGGTTGACCTAGAGAGATTGAAGGGAGGACTTCCGGAGAGCTCGGTGCTGCGGCAGGATCTAAAACGATTCAATCACTTTTCGGCGGGCTACCTGAGTTGGCATCCCAACCGTCCAGATGTCATCAGCGACGCGAGGTATGCAATGCTGCCACAGTCGGTGATTCCGTTGTGGGGAATTGAATTCGATCCCAATCAACCGCATCGGCACGCTCCGTTTTTAAATTTCCGAGATGCTAGTCCAGAAGCACTGAAAAAGCTATGGTGCCAGATTAAGGGAGAACAGTTATAGGCGAAAGTGGTAGACGTTTTGTCTGATATGACGTTTTCTATGCTTAGCCGAGACTTCAATTGTACGGATAGACGGTACTTATTATATTTTCAATTTCACTGACACCAATTATTAGATACCATATTTCTTTGACCGAGGAAGAGGAATCGAAGGCCGATTCTATTTTTGGTCGGTTAGCCATTCCGTGTTGGTCTCGGTTATTCTGGTGCCGCAATTGGAACTTATCAGATTAGTTCTAACCCATTCTTATATATTGAATTAGGACGTTTCTTGGCGATAGTAATACCTTTCATTATTAGGGGTCATTTCATCTGTGAATCGAGCAGAATAATTCAATCTAGAGCCTGGATCGATGACTGTTTGAGCAGGAGATTGGATTGCACACCAGTGCGGTTATTAACAATACTTGGAGAATTTCTGTATACTCGATTTCATGATGAGAAGCTACGTTTCGCGAATACGGGAAAAAAGGGCGACCTTGTGGGCGACTTGTTGGATCGATTTGATGAGGACTTGACAAAGTGGCAACTGCAATACGTTTCCCTGCTGTTAGGTATGAACGACCGAAGCTAGCAAGAATTCGAGAGGGAGAACTTTGAAGTCTACCAGCGTGATGTGAATACGGTATTGGACCGCCTAAATTAGATCGAGGCCCGTTTGATCATTCAGCCTTCTTAGCTGGATATCAGGCGAATTAACGGAGCGACTAACGAAGTTTGCTCTGCAATCGAGACCAGTGCCAGGAAAAGACTTTCTTTAGATTGAACTCATGAGCGAAATAGTTGTCTTTCGCTTCATTTTGGAAAGCTGTCAGGCTTTCTTTGACACAGCTCTGTCAAACACTATTGTAAGAATGTAATCCTGATATTTACTAGTGACTCCCTTGATAATGAAATTTTTGATTCGCTTTTTTGTCCTTTTTGCAGCTATTTCTGCTATCCGCATCACCTATGGAGCGAAACCTGTGGTACTTGAGGACTTAACGGGTTTCGATCGGCCCGTTTCGGCCGCTTTTTCTCCAGATGGGACTTCGCTTTTTGTCGTCAACCGATCTAGGGGTGAAGTGGGTGCCCGCCGAGATGCGGGCTCAATAACTAAGTTCAGCGTGGTTCAAGGTCCTGACTTCAAACTGGCAAGCAAGCGATTTATCGTCGGATTAACGGCTCCTTCCGACATTGATTTTCTACCCGTTGATTTGGCAGGTGTCGCTCCAGCCGGGTCGCTCATTCTCGTTTCTGGCACGCCGCTGATAGAAACGGAGGATGGAAGAATGATCAAGGATGCCTCGGCTGATTTTATCGGTCTCTCCTTGTATGACCCAACTACTGGCAGGCTTATAAAGAAGGTAGATCTAGGTCCTGCTTCAGATGTCAAATTGAAGGGTGAGAACCCCTTAGTTTCGCCCAATAGCATCACGATCGACAGAAGCGGAAGTGTTTACATAGGGGATACGGGGATTGGCGGGAATCTATTCAAAAACAGGATTAAGGCACAGCCAGTTATTTACCGGATTAGTACCATTGGTTTGGTCGATATGTTTACAGGTAAAAGTCCCATGGATGTGGGAGTAATGAAGATTTCCAGTATTCCTGGAGATATCTCCTATCAGAGTGCTGACGACTCGGTTTTCTTCGTGGCTAATCATATTCAGGGAGCAACGAAGGGATCGGTGTTCAAGGTTGCTCGCAGCGACTTTCACAACGTCATGAAAATTCAGACCGTAGTACGAGAGCTAACAGCTTTGAGCAGCATGCGTCTCACGCCAGACGGAAAAGTTCTCTTGGCAACGAACAAGGGTGAGCTGATAGTTCCTCGGGGGAGGAAGGCATCCCGTTTGATTCGGTTCAAGCCAGAGATGACTTTTTCAACGCCGGGAAAGTTTGCGATGCTACCGGAGCCGGGAGGGGCTTTCATTATAGCGGTTCCGGAGGAAACGGGTAGTGCCGGAGCGGGAAAAGGGCAGAGGGTGCGAATCGTCAGGGTTCCTTCAAAATTCTGATCAACTAAAGACGGACCATGAGGACGGTTTTGTCTTGATGCGGGGCAGTTCAGGATTGGCTTCATGAGTAGATCGAATAAAGCCAAGTTGAGTTTACATTAATCGGAGAGACATCAAAGGCAGAGATAGGAGAAGCGGTCGGGAATAGTTTGGGGCGCAATGGGCAATGGGGCGGAAAGGTCAGGGTTCAGAGTCGTATCTTAACGGGAATGCCGAGCCCGCAGTTCCTAGAAGCTTCTCTAATCAGGCAACTAGGGGAGCGGTGCGTTTGTCCTAGCGTATTGGATAATAGAGCCGGCTTCCATCGCGTTAAAGAAAAGTCTTGTCCTTGTAGGTGCAGAGATAATCTTGCGAGACCGAATCGATTTCTTTTTGTGAAAGGTTGTGGCGGTTTCATTCGAAACAAAAGTCGATTACTGGAAACTGCTGACTTTTTCTAATATTCAATGTTTCTGAGGCGAAGCTGATTGTAGTCCGAACGATCTTGAATTGGTTCTGGAATTGATAAAATCAGAGTGTCTGGATTTAGCGGGAGGGTCGCTCATTTTGGACGAGTTTGAAAGATTTCAAGAATTGCTGAAAGGTGTGCACGAAACAAATTCAAAAAATAATGAATACAACGTTTAAAATTTACTTTTAAGTTTGGATGAGTAGGCAATTTGGGTATCGCAAAGGTCCGATATTAATGAAGTGACTCTAGACTAAATAGCTTGCGGGATGATCGTCGAAATTTTCAAAATGTTGGTCTTAGAGCGAGGCGATTTTGCGAAGTTTGTTATCCTTATCCTTGCTTCCCTCAACCGCACTTGACTTGGTGAAGGGCTCCGTCTATCTCCGCGACGATGCCGAAAGGAACAGACAGAATTCCTGAGACCGCTATTGCTGTCTATTCAGGAGGGATGGATTCAACTGTGATGTTATATTCGATGTTGGAGCAGGGAATTGATTTACGAGGAGCCCTGACCGTCGACTACGGTCAGAAACATCGCAAAGAGATTCTGGTGGCGAAGGAAATTTGTGAAAGGCTCAGAATAAAACATAGAATAGTGGACTTGAGGAGCATTGCGACTTTATTTGGATCGAGCGGTTTGACGGATTCTGGTACGGACGTTCCAGAGGGACACTACGAAGAAGTATCGATGAAACAGACCGTCGTTCCTAATCGAAACATGATACTGATTTCATTGGCAACGGCATGGGCAATAAAAAAAGGGGCGGAAGCGGTGGCGTACGCCGCACATAGCGGGGACCATGCTATCTACCCTGATTGTCGGGAGAGTTTTGCCGATGCACTCGATCAAGCCATTCAACTCTGCGATTGGAGTGAGATAAAATTATATCGTCCTTTCGTCAATTCAACCAAAAGTGAGATTGTGGCAGAGGGGCATCGTTTAGCCAGCCCTTTAGAAAGCACTTGGTCATGCTATAAGGGAGGAGACTTGCATTGTGGAAAATGTGGTACTTGCATCGAGCGAAGGGAAGCTTTTTATTTGGCGAGTGTACAAGACCCAACGAGCTATTCCGCTAGTGCACCTAGCGTCGAAATGCTCGTCGCTCAAAACTGGCACCTCTCGATTTGATATTCAGTATGTTTACCTGCCAAAAGACTTACTCAGAAATTCCTTTTGCTCATCGGCAGCATCGGCACGATGGTCATTGTGCAAAGATCCACGGCCATAATTGGAGTTTCACCTTCACGTTTGGCTGTAATCAACTGGACGATTGCGGATTTGTCGTAGATTTTGGAAAATTAAAGCAACTACGAACTTGGTTGGAGGAAAATTTGGATCATGCATGTGTCTTCAACCAAGATGATCCGCTGCTCGAAACCTTTATAAAATTAAAGGACGAAAATGGAATAAGCGTCTTCAAGTCACTTGTCGTTGAGCAATGTTCGAGTGAAGGGATAGCGAGATTTATTTTCAATGTCGCCAAACCAATGATACAAGACATGACAGGGGGAAGGGCGTTTTTAATCTCAGTGTCCGCTAAAGAGGATTTTCGAAACAGTGCAACCTATTCTCCGGAATTAGATTGATGGAATATCCGGTCCATGAAACGTTTCACTCATGGCAGGGTGAGGGAGACCATTCGGGAAGATCCGCTTTTTTCGTACGTCTTTACGGTTGTCCGGTTCATTGCCGTTGGTGTGACTCGGCGGGAACCTGGCATCCGGATTATGTCCCAGAAAAGGTAGACAGGATAGACGCTGCCATGATCGCGGCTGCGGCGGCTGCGGTGAAGAGTGACCTCGTGGTCATTACGGGAGGAGAACCGACAATTCATGATTTGGGGCCATTGACCGATGCGATGAGGGAGAGAGGGCTGAAATCCCATTTGGAAACGTCGGGCGCGTTTCAGATTAGAGGTTCGTTTGATTGGATAACCTTGAGCCCTAAATGGCGTTCAACGCCATTGCCTGAGTCACTGGCGATTGCAAATGAGTTTAAGCTGATTATTGAAGATGAGGGCTCGGTTCGGAAGTGGGTAGAGACATTGGGCAATTCAATTGATAAGCGTTCGGTATGGCTCCACCCCGAGTGGTCGGTTAGGAAGGATCCTCGTATTCTAGAGTCAATCACGGAATTTGTGAAGAAGAACGGTGCTCCTTTCCGAGCTGGTTTGCAAGGGCACAAGTATTATCGTGCCGACTTGCTGGATCGAAATTCAGCAAATCCTTCGCCTCTAGGCGGAAATCCGATGCTGGGATATTAGAAGTTTACTGATAAGGGACTACGTAGGTTGAGGAATGCAGTTTAAACGGATCAGTGTTAGAAACTATAGGAATATAGAATTCGGCCGGTTGAAACTAGGATCTCCGCGTGTGTTTTTTCATGGCCCGAATGGGCAGGGGAAGACGAATATGCTGGAGGCTCTTGGACTGGCGACCGCTTTGCGTCCCTTTCGCACTCATGAGAATCGGGTGGTGATAGGTCCCTCCGAGCTGTATTCAGAAATTGTATATGATTTAGACCATGAAGACCTAGGCGAGACTCAGGTTAGGGCTAAAATTAAGAAGTCTGGAAAAGAAGTTTGGATCGATGGTGAACCTACAAAACGATTGTCAGATTTTGTTGGGAAATTTCCGACAGTGATACTCTCTTCTAATGATTTACAATTAACTCGGGGCACTCCGGGAAATCGAAGGCGTTTTTTTGACGCGTTCATCTGTGGCGTAGATCGCAACTATTTTAGAGCATTGCAGACCTTTCAAAAGCTCCTGCAGGAGCGGAATGCACTTCTGAAGCAAAATGAGTCTGATGCAGTAGTATCCGCCTTCGAATCGCAAATGGACGAGCCGGCATTGACGATTTGTAGGGTTCGAACGGAAATCTTAGATTCTCTTATGGAGTATGCCGTTGGCGTGCACCGAGAAATTTCATTAGACGGTGAAACTTTGGCGGTGGAGTATAGTCGAAGTGCAGAACTCGAAGAAGAAGGGGACTATCTTAAACTGCTGGAGAAAAACCGGAAAAGAGATGGCTACTTGCAGTCGACGGGTAAGGGGCCACATCGCGACGACTTTTCGATCTCATTAAACGGGATGTCCGCCGATGACTTTGCGTCTGAAGGACAACAGCGTTCAGTAACGCTTTCACTTTCGTTGGCGATTATAGAGTTTTGGCAGAGCCGATTTGGATTCAGACCGGTTGCTCTTGCAGATGATGCTCTGGGGGAGTTGGACCAGCAACGTAGGGACAGGTTTTGGTCTGTTCTTGACAAGAATTTGCAAATAATTGCGACTGGTACTCAGAGACCCTCGCGAGCAGAGAAAGACGATTGGAGAATCATCGAGGTTTCGAGAGGAAATTTTAAGGGGTAGAATTTTAGACAGTTGACCAACTCCTGTGGCGGTAATTTAGATTCGCAAAGACGGCAAATTTTTGAGAGGGAAATACGAGCTATTCAGTTCAAATTGTATCTGGGTTTTCAATATAGACCTTCATTTTAATCGGAATATGTTTGGATGCTCTGAAAGCTTTCACCCCTAGCCAAAAAGCAGACATTGGTAACAGCGTAAACTATAGACTTGTGGGAATATTCGTTGGGCCAACCCCCAAGGTACTTCCGTGAATCCAATTGGATTCCGAATTCTTCCTTAACTTCTCGAAGCATTGCGGTTTTCAACTGTTCCCCACTATTTACGATTCCACCCGGAATTCCGAACTTTCCTTTATGTGGCTCCTTGCACCTTCTAATTGGTAAAACAAGCCCATCGCGATCTTGGATTAAAGCCGCTGCAGAGGAAACTGGGCTGAAGTCCGTTTCAAGATGGCAGTCTCCACAGAGAAAAAGGCTCCCTACATATGGGTTAGGGCAGGGGATTGGCAGGAAGGGCAAAATTGAAACGACCAAGGATTGGTTTTTCTGGAAGACTCATTCTTGGAGGGCCTGAAAGCGACAAGATTGGGTTTTTGGTACGGGCATCGTTGACGCAGTGCGTGGTTGGTAGCCTCGCAGGGATTCGAACCCCGACAGAAGGAATCAGAATCCTTAGTGCTACCATTACACCACGAGGCCGTCGAAGCCGGAGAAGCTAGGATTGGGTTCCTGAAAATCAATAGAAAAACGTCCGCCATTAGAATGAGAGGTGATGTTTCTAACGTCTTGGATCTTGCAGGTCGGAGCTAATTCTGTCTTTGCGTAGACCTTTCTACCGACTCTCGAGGATTGGGTTTCTCCCTCTATTTGTCGGGAGAGTTTTTCCAAAAGCCACGGAAGAAGCAAGAACGGTTGCCAGCGAGGAACTTTCTGTATTGTTCCTGGTTCAACTTGTTAGTGGAAACGGTTTCAAGGATTGGGCGGATTATGATAAATCGAGTATTAAATAGTCACCGTTGAGTAACTATTTGACCGTGGTTCATGAAAAAACGGGATGAAGGTGTATTTCTAAGCTTTTACTGACGAAAGAGTCGCGTTGGATGTTGATTTGAATGGGGAGAAAGCTCTAGATGAAATCATGAACTTAGCGATCATCAGCGGGACGAGCATCAACCGGTCGGTAGTGTTTAAGGACTGGAAATTGGATCAAGTGGAGACGCCTTACGGAACGATTGACGTCAAGCGCGGTAAGGGAATCGTTGTGGTGAATCGTCACGGCTTTTCAGAACCGCTTCCTCCCCACAGGAGCAACTATAGAGGATATGTATTTGCCCTAAAATCTTTGGGTGTAGAGGCAGTGATAGCATTGACCTCAGTGGGTTCATTGAAAGAGAACTTGAAGCCAGGAACGTTGGTTTCTTGCTCGGACTACGTGAGTTTCTCTCCAATGACTTTTATCGATGATTGCTCTAGCGGATTCGCACCGGCGATTGACAACGGGCTTCTGAACGATTTAAAGAGGGTATGTCCCCAAGGCGTCGAGTGTGATCGAGTTTACGTGCAGACGCGTGGGCCACGATTCGAAACGAAAGCCGAAGTAAGAATCCTTCAGAGCTGGGGTTGTGACGTGGTTGGGATGACTTTCGGCAACGAAGCGGATCTGCTCTTAGAAAGTGGGATATCGCTCACTTCTTTGTGCATGATTGACAACTATGCACACGGCATTGGAGATCAGAAACTTAGCATGAGTGAATTTCACGATTCAGTTGTTCGAAACCAATCGATTATTGATGAAATTTTAAGTGGCGTGAAGGCCCGATTTGGCAATTAGATGGAGTTTTACGGTTATCTGAGCACTGCTTTTTTGGAGTAAAATTGTACTGAACTATCGCGAATTATTCTTACCCACATTTATGAGGGAAGATTAGATTCAGCACAAGGCGAGCTAGGTTCGTTAGAAGTACGAAAAGAAGCATAAAGACATGACTGACGATGCGAAAGGAAAACGGGAATCGGTTACCCAGCATTTAAAGCGGCTAAGATTTCGTCGACTAGACTCGTGGTCAAACCAGCGTATTATATTCAAGGAAGGGCGGCGGTGGTTGTAACTTTCTGAGTGTTTACATACTCGGGACGCTTGTCAAAGTAGGCCTCCAAGACGTAGCGAGCCATCGGAGCGGCGTATTGGCCGCCGCCAAAGCTCTCATTGAGTTCCTGTCCTTCTACTAGGGCGACCACCGCTATTTTGGGGTCCTCGATCGGCGCAAATCCGACAAACCAAGCGAGCTCAAGATTGCCATCTTTTTTGTTTATCTGAGCAGTGCCTGTTTTACCTCCAATGTTGACTCCTTTGATGATAGCGGACCGAGCGGTGCCGGTGGGGCTGACTGCACGGTCCATGCCATCAATTATCGCCTTATGCAAGTTTTCGGGGAGGCCCAAAGGTTTTGGGGCAGGGCGCCGGGCGAGTTGTTCGGGCGATTGTTTAAGAATGCTTGGATGGGAATAGACCTGATTTTTAGCAACAGAAGCGACCATCAGGGCCATTTGGAGTGGTGTTACGATTAAGGCACCTTGTCCAATCGACATATTTACAGTGTCCCCGAGATACCATGGCTCTCCGAAGCGAGTCTTTTTCCAATCTCGAGAAGGCGTAAGCATTCCCCGGGTTTCGTTTGGCAAATCGATGTTAGTGGGTTCGTTAAGGCGGAGGTAGATGGCTTCCCGACTTAAATTGTCAACGCCCGTTTCAAGCCCAACCCGATAGAAGTACTCATTGCAGCTTTTCTCGATAGCGGTGCGCAAGTCGATTTCTCCATGGCGGCCCATACAGGGGAAGTTGCGGCCTCCAACTCGATGGGATCCGTCGCATTCAAAAATTGTATGATCGTCTATTTTGCCCGCCTTTATCCCCGCGATGGCGGTTATTAGCTTAAAAGGCGAACCGGGAGGGTATAAGCCGCGCAAGGCCTTGTTCTCCCAGGCTTGATTGTCGCTGATTTCCTTGAAAACCTTGTTTGATATGAAGGGTGTGGTTTGGTTCAGACTGTAGTTGGGTCGGCTTAGCATCGCCAAAACTTCCATTCTATCTATGTCAATGGCGACTAGAGCTCCTTTGTCCCCGTATAGATCGAATCCGGCTTCGCCAGCTAATTGTAGGTCAATGTCGATGGACAGTTCGATATCACGGCCTTTTCTGGGATACTCCCTTTGGACGGATTCTACTTGATATCCGCTAGGGTCGACGACCCAGATTTCAGAGCCAGTTTTACCCTGTAGCTGCTCGTCGAAACGCTTTTCAATTCCATTGCGTCCATAGGTGCCTTTTGTTGCGAACGTCCTCAGTTCTGATCCTGGCATATCGCTTTGAACCTCTAGTGGACTGTATCCTACGTATCCAAGGGCGTGCGTGGCTGCGTTATCGTAGGGATAGTGGCGCATATTGGATACGTACACTTGAACAGGTGACTCGACGGGAAGCGATTCCAGAAGGATCGCAAACTCTTCGGGAGCAAGGTTGTCGATGAGGGGATAGGGAAGTAGTGGATTGACATTTAAGTGTCGGGTGATGGCGGTTGCATCCACTTCTTCTTGACGGCCGATCAATTCGTTAACGCCCTTGAGGTAACTTTGAAGAACGCTCGCCCGTGAGAGAATTCTGAGCTCTGAATAGCTATTAATTTTTTCTCCTCGTTCGCGGTAGTCCCGTACCATGCCCCGATAGCTATCACTGAAAGCTTTCTGTACTTGGTTCTCTGAAAGAAAAACGACGGCCGAGAACTTAGACTTGTTTGCTACTAGAACTCGTCCTTCCCTGTCCATAAGATAGCCTCTTGGACCAGGAGTTAGTATCCGACGCTGGTTTTGGATTTTCTCCTTTGCCGCATGCGATTCGGACTCGATTAGCTGGCGAAAAAATAGGCCACTGTATAAAATGACTAGAAGTAGTCCAAGAATAGCGTAGAATATCGAAAGACGTGACTGGTATTTCTTTGTGTTATCCGTATTCATCGAGCCTGACGCTTCTTTTGGGCGATTTTGATCCAGAAACTCCTAGTATTTCAATCAGGGCTCTCTGGTAGTGCAAGTTGATTAGGGCTATAACTAGACTACTTATTAGTAGATTAATAGCTATCTGAAATGCGTTGATTCCTTCGGTTCCCAAATTAGCGGCTGCCAAAAAGGTGTACACAATATAGATTGCTATGTTTGCAGCGAGGGCAGTTGCAAGACTGGCTCCTTCGGATTCGCGGCTTAATTGATATCGGACAAGGACGGCAATGTAGTGAAGACTGATCAGGGTTAGAAGTGAGGACCCAAATGGGAAAGGTGTTTTTGTATCGATTAGAAAGGCGACGGGTATCAGAGAGAAGCTGCCTTGAAGGTGGTTTAAGGTGAGCGAGCTAAATGAGAGTAGCATCCCAGTAATCAGTACACTGATACCGAATGGAGCGATGTAGAAATTGAGCTGGGTAAAGAATAAAATCGTGATGTAATGGGCTATTGCCACGATGATCCAGCGGTTGCGAGGTGCAAAATTCATTCTATACCTTTCTCAATTGCGATCAAAACGGCAACCTCGGTGAGATTGGAGAGTCGTTCTTCCAGACGTACGTCACCATCTTGAAACATACCGCTGGCCCCTGGTCTTAGTTGTTGAAGGTACCCGATATGCAAGCCTGCTGGGAAAATACCGCCCATTCCAGAGGTGACTATTCTTGGTGGATTGGAAGGATCTGAGACCGAAATATCGTTGGGAATGTACTCGGCAAGACCTATGGGAGAACGAAATATCTTAAACCCTGCACCGCGAAAACTCATAGGTCGGTTGTCGCCCTCGATTACAACCGCCATTCGAAGGTGGCTATTGCTTAATAGCTCTACGGCTGACGTATATTCGTGAACCTGGCGGATGCGACCCACTACACCTCCAGAGAAAACAACAGGTGCCCCAACGGGAATTCCGTGACGAGAACCTTTACGGATTTCGAAGTGTTGCCACCAAGAGTTAAAGTCTCGGGTCACGACGCGAGCTATCTCGTATTTGTATTCAGGTCTTGCGGGCAGTCCCAAAAGGGCTTCGAGTCGGTCTACCTCCTGTTTTAGGGACTGATTTTCAAGGACTTCCAACTGATAGGCGGCATTTAGGTGGGCGAGATCCTTGCCTGCTTCGTATAGTTCGCTTTTTGATTTTAATCGGGCCGCCCAGAAATTTTGAAGCTCCCTCACGTAGGAAGCTCCGGCATTCATGGGAGCCTGAAACTCGTAGAATGCAGATTGTAGCGTGGTCTTAACCGCTATCGGAACGAATATCCAAAAAACTGCTACTCCAAAAAGGACCGCAAAAGGCTTTATACTAAAGAATCGCTTTTTTGCCAATGGACCGCTCGTTCGCGTGATTCTAGTCGCACACTCTAATCTTTGGAATCGCTAGAAACGTAAGGTAGCAGTGCATTTAATTCTGCCAATACGGCACCGGTTCCATTTGCGACCGCGCTAAGGGGATCGTCCGCGATGATGACGGGAAGTCCGGTTCTATCGCAAAGCAGACGGTCGATCCCTCTAAGGAGAGCTCCACCGCCCGCAAGGACAAATCCTCGGTCGACTAGATCTGCCGACAACTCTGGGGGGCACCTCTCTAGGGCGCTACGAACGGCCTCTACGATAGCGTTGACAGTATCGTGTAGGGCTTCCCGGATTTCTTGGGAAGAAACTTGGATGGTCTTGGGAAGACCGGCTACTGAATCTCGTCCTTTCACTTCGAGAGTCATTTCCTCATCCAAAGCGGCTGCGGATCCGATTCGCAACTTAATTTCCTCACCGGTTCTCTCCCCTATCAGTAGATTGTAGGCTCTCTTCATGTAACTGATTATTGCCGCATCAAGCTCGTCGCCCCCTACACGTATGCTCTTCGCGTAAACAACTCCAGCTAGCGAGATAATTGCCACTTCCGTAGTACCGCCACCGATATCGACAATCATATTGGCAGCCGGCTCCTCAACGGGCAATCTAACACCAATAGCGGCTGCCATTGGTTCTTCCAGAAGCATTACGTCACGAGCGCCAGCATGCGTCGCAGATTCTTTTACTGCACGTTTTTCGACTTCAGTGATGCCTGATGGTATAGCGATTACGACTCTGGGGGGAATGATCTTAGCCGTTTGCACCTTCTTGATGAAGTAACGGAGCATCGCCTCGGTAATATCGAAATCGGCAATAACACCGTCTTTCATCGGACGGATTGCGGTAATGTTGCCGGGGGTTCGCCCCAGCATCTTTTTCGCTTCGTTACCCACTGCGAGAACTCTTCGGGTTCCACTGTGAATGGCGACAACACTTGGTTCGCGAAGAACAATTCCTTTGTCTTTTGAGTAGACGAGGGTATTAGCTGTTCCGAGATCGATACCGATGTCGTTAGAAAATAGACCGAAGAATTTGCGCAACATAAATGCCTAAAATGCTCAACGAAAGGACATTTTGAAGCAAGAATTTAAACGGAGCATTACTCAAATGCAATTTTGAATAAGGTAAAAAGCTGCTAAATGTCTCTTTGTTTAGGCAACGAGAGGGTTTCTGGGCATCTTATGCTACCCATAAAGGATCCGTAGGGTTAGCTAGGCTAGGCGGGTACGATTTAAAAAGGGGTCGCTCGCTAATTAAAAAGCGGCCGACTGATTGTAAGATCGGCCGGCCATGTAAAAGTGTGTACCAGAAATTTGAAGACAGAAACTTAGCTCTCGGAAGTCGCTTTTTCGCTCGTTTCTGTGGGTTGCTTAGTTTCAATAGGCTTTTTCGGAGCGGGCTCTTCTTCCATTGCAGTACGGAGATCCTCTTCTATATGGCTCGTGGCCTTTTTGAATTCCTTGATTGATTTTCCGACTCCTCGAGCGAGCTCAGGTAGTTTTTTCGCTCCAAAAAGGAGTATAAATACGACGAGGATGACGACAATCTCGGGCCAGCCAAGATTCGTTAAAAAAGCGATTGAGTATGTTGTTTCCATTTTAGAATCCTTTCGGTGTTGGGTAAGACATCATGATAAAATTTTCTATAGATTGTATATTTTGTTTGTGTCTCGCAATACTGCTTTGCGAAATCTGGCAATACTATCCGTGTTTTGGCTCCGTATTCTTATTTGGTACCTGTTTCGCCGCTTGGACTCTGCTGGCCGCTGAGAAAAGTGTTTGGGCCGTCGAATTGTTCGCTTTCGAAAAATCCGTGCAATTGTCGAATACGGGTGGGATGACGCATCTTTCGTAGTGCTTTTGCTTCTATCTGCCGGATACGCTCGCGGGTAACCTTAAATTGCTTTCCAACCTCTTCCAACGTGCGGCTATAGCCGTCGACAAGTCCGAATCTCAGTGACAAAACCCTTCGCTCACGTTCGGTCAAGCTATCGAGGACATCGATGATCTTCTCGCGTAGCAGACTGAAAGCGGTTTGATCGTAGGGATTCTCCGCTGACTTATCTTCGATGAAATCACCGAAATTGGTATCATCTCCATCGCCGACGGGGCTTTGGAGTGAGATTGGCTGTTGAGCCATCTTCATGATAGTCTGAACACGCTCTACTGGAAGGGCCATTTCTTCTGCGACCTCTTCCGGAGTAGGCTCGTGTCCGTACTCTTGCAAAAGCTGTTTCTGAACCTGCATGACCTTGTTCAGCGTTTCAATCATGTGAACCGGGATGCGGATCGTGCGAGCTTGGTCAGCGATAGAGCGGGTAATAGCTTGGCGTATCCACCATGTAGCGTAAGTCGAAAACTTGTATCCGCGGCGGTACTCGAATTTCTCAACCGCTTTCATGAGGCCCATGTTACCCTCTTGAATCAGATCGAGGAAAGAAAGTCCGCGGTTCGTATACTTCTTCGCTATTGAAATGACGAGACGAAGGTTTGCCTCGACCATCTCCGTTTTCGCCTGATGCGCTTCTCTCAGACGCATGCGAACATCACCGATCAACCGGACTAATTTTTCGGGATCAATGCGGTGCTTGTCGTGGATTTCTTCTAGTTCGTCTTTCAACTTTTGAGGGTCAAGCTGTGCGTCTCTGGCTGTTTTTGGCTTTTTGACGCGACCCAGGTCTCGATTGATTTGGCTGATACGGCTCAGATCCTTACTGATCACGTCATCGATATGCTCTTCGAAAACTTTGAGCTTGAAAAAGAACTTAGAAAAATTGCCTCTCAGAGAATTTTCCTGTTTTCTGAACTTAGAGCGGATTTTCTTTCGATCTTCCGGATCCGCCGCAGCCCGGAGTTCAGACCAAGTCTTGAGCATGCGATCGTGCGTTTTGCGGGATCGTTCTATTAGAATGGGTAGGGTTTGAAAGTAGGTCTCGCGGTTTTCGATTTTCTTATCAATCACGATTCGATCGAATCGTTCTTCCCGATTGTAGAGCTTTTCGGCAAGATTCAGAGTGAAATCCGAAGCGATCCCTACAGAAAAGAGGGCTTCTTGAGCTTTGATTTCAGCGCTTTCGATACGCTTTGAGATCTCGACTTCTTGTTCTCGCGTTAGAAGGGGAACTTGTCCCATCTGCTTAAGATACATGCGAACAGGATCGTCCAGTATGTCGTGCTGACTAGTTTTTGTTTGAGCCTCTTCCTGCTCTTCCTGCTTTGCTTTGTAGGAATCGACTTCATCTGGATCGAGGATGTCGATCTCCAAATTCTGTAGAATCGATATGATATTATCTATATCATCCTGCCTATCCACTCCATCTGGAAGAGCGGTGTTGATATCGCTGTAAGTTAGGTAGCCTTGTTCTTTGGACTGTCGAATCAAGTAGCGAATACGTTCGTTAACTTGATGTTTAGACAGTCCTTGCTTGGTTTCTGCGTCGCTCTTTTTCTTGCGTGGCATAAGATTTTTTTGGCGTGGGTTTTACCGTAATATAGGAAGGGTGATGGGACTACTCGAATTGCGGCGGGTTCCCCTTAAGTTTCTGCAATTTTACAATTTCGTCAAATAGAGAGATTAAAGTGGTGTCTTGTTCAGATTGTTTTTGGGCAATTTCAAGTTTTATCTTCTTAATCTTTTGATCTGCAAATTTGGTTACCAGCCTCTTAATCGCTTCTTCTGCAAGTCGTTCGGGATTGTCGTACTTGGGTTTTTGGAAAATTAGGTCGACTGCTAGGCTCTTTAGTTCGGTTTTATCAAGCTGATCGTTAAGAGAATCGGCTCCATTCCACATGTCGTGGAGGAAAGCGTTCAAAACGAGATTGAGCAGTTCCCCGTCTAAAGAGTCAGTGTCGATCCATTGCTCATCGACGACTTGGGCGATGCGGTACCCGATTTTTTCCTCATTCAAGCAAAGCCCTAATAAGTCCCGCTCTACTGTGTGGACGGCTTTACGTGTGATTGGTTCATTCTGGACACCTTTCTCTGCCTGTTTGGGTCGCCGGGCGGTGGCTGGGTTTATCGAAAACCTACGGTAGTCTCTGATTGCGGCTTCAAGATCGATGTTCAACTTTTCGGCTACCTGTTTTACGAACTCAATTTGTGTGGTCTCGGAGTCCGCCTTGGAAATGATTTGAAATAACTCGGCGGCAGCTTTGGACTTCGCCTGAGGTGTGAGGGAATCGATGCTGGGGGCTATCAAATCGGCGGCAAAGGATATGGCATCGGTTTCTCGTTCGAGCAGTGCATCTATTGCTGAGGAACCCCCGTTCCGGAGTAAGTCATCTGGGTCTTCCCCCTCTTCGAGTGAGATGAATGTGACCTCAACGCTTTGAGTGAGAGCGAGTGGCAACATTCTGAGGGCTGCTTGTTGCCCCGCCCGGTCTCCGTCAAGAAGGCATCGAACTCGAGGCTCGTACCGCTTAATTAGTCGCAACTGATTTTCCGTGATTCCAGTCCCTTGTGGTGCCACGGCACCTTTTAGCCCGACGCTCCAGCAACGAATGGCATCTAGCTGCCCTTCAACCATGACGAATGGGGTATCGGGATCGACTTCCATTCGTGCTCTGTCCATACTGAAGAGAAGGGATCCCTTATTGAAAATCGGCGTTTCAGGAGAGTTGACGTACTTAGCCTCCCTACTGGGGTCGTCATCAGGCGTTAGCTCAAGCTGCCTAGCCGTAAAGGCGGAAATTCTTCCTTGGTGATCGCGAATGGGGATCATGAGCCTACCGCGAAAACGGTATCCCATGGTATCTGGATTGATACCCTGTTTCGTGTAGAAAATTCCGCAGGCTTCGATCGACTTTTTGGAGAATCCTTCTTTGGTTACGCGACGGCCAAGCTCCAATCCGCCCTTGGGCGCGAATCCGATCTTGAACTCATCTGCGATGGAGATCTCGAACTGCCGCGTCTGGGTCCAATATTTGCGAATCCACTTTCCGCCTTCGTTGTCTGCATGGAAAGCTTCATGGTAGTAGTTAGCGATAAATTCGTGTAGTTCGAAGAGTTCCTGTCTCAAGGACCGATCTTCGCGAGGCCTGCCACCTTCCTCGTATTCAAGTTCAACGCTGAATCGCTTAGCGAGCTCCTCCACTGCCTCCACGAAGTTGAGGCGCTCGGTTTCCATGACAAAGCTAATGATGTCACCGGCATTTCCAGTGGAAAAGCACTTGTAAATCCCTTTGTCTGGCGAGATGAAAAAAGAAGGTGTCTTCTCGTTGGTGAAAGGGCTGAGTCCCTTGTAGTTTGAACCTGCTCTTTTGAGCGTTACCTCACGGGAAACTACATCGAAGATTGCAATCCGATCTTTGAGATCGCGGATGCTGCTCGGCTTAATCGCTGGCATGGGTGGGGAGGAAGGGATCCAGTTCGATTCTACCTTCCTAGGTAAGTGGTCGCCTCCTTGATTCCTTCCGTGCTGGGAGACTCTGTGCTAAGGAAATTGTCGTATGCATCGGAGATTCTCGATTTTGGGGCGTTGGCTTCTCTCAGCAAGCGGGCGTAAGCGAGTGAAACGGAGGACTTCCTGGGAAAGAGGTTTACCAAAGCTTCGGCCTCGCGGACCGCTTTGGATGGGGCCTTAGTTTGAGCAACGATCGTCAAGTAGGCACTTGCGATGATAGGTGACCTTGGGTCGCGCCGTTTGGCTTCAAGGATACATGCTTCGGCATCTAGCCAATTCTTGGTCTCTATGTAAACGTTTGCGAGTTCGTACCAGATGACGGGATTTTCGGAATCAGGTCCTAAAGCCCTCCAATAGAGATCAATAGCCTCCATCGAGTCCTCCCGGTCAACGGCAGAACGGGCAGCTTCCAAGTAGTCCACATCCGAGACTATTAATAGAGGTGGATCATCATTCGTATCTACAAGGGCCACGGGCGGCTTCTCTTCTAGTGCTGGATTGTTGATAGCTTCAGGATTGTTATCGGCGGGATTGCTGGGCGTCGGATTTACAGCCAAAAGGGTTGGATGGTTGTTGGTGTTTGCTCCCCCTACCAAAGCTTGCTGAGCGATTAAGTCTTCTCGTTCCCGCCGTGCTTCCTCTCCCCGGAGCCGAGCCGAGAGAGCCTGATCTTCCAGCTCCTTTCGCTTTCTCTCAATCTCAGCCGCGGCCTCCGCGATGTCTTGCTGGGCTTTTCTCCACTTACCAATTATATCCCGAGCCCTCACAATCCTCGGATCTGCACCTTCCGGTCCATAACGCGAATCATACTGCTCCAACCAGGTCGAAGCAGGCATGTATTGCTGCAAGTCGATTTCAAGTTCGATCAAAGCAGCGAGAGCGTCTTTGGCCCCGGGATCACTGACATAAGCCGCCGCTTGGGAGATCCATGATCGGGCTTGAGGCGGATTCCCCATCTTGTTAAATAGATACCCTAGCTTCAGTGCAGGCCCTGCAGAAGGCCGAATTCGGTTCCACTCGAGGTACGCCTTAATCGCTGCATTGAAGTCGCCGCTCTCCTCCTGCAGTTTAGCATAGTTCTTCCAAGCGAGAAAATCCTCCGGAAATACTTCGAGGTACTTTTCGAGCGCCTGAGCTGCTGCCAGCTCTTCTCCCAGACGAATGTTCAGATCGGCGATGTTTACCCAGAGGCGCTCGCGGCGTGAATCTACTTCAATCGCTTTCGAGTAGGCACTAATGGCGGACTGGAGATCATTGTCCTCTAGGTGTGTGTGCCCTAAGGCCTCAAGTAGGGAAGAGCTTTCGGGGTTTTTTAAAGCTGCTTTGCCTAGGATATTGAGGGCTTCTGAAGTTTCATTCCTCTGTCTTGCTTGATCAGCCTCGTTCAGGGCACTATTGATGCGCTCTTCACGGTTTGCGCATCCAGACAAGATCAATAGAGTGCCTGCGATGATCGCTATATTGGAAAGGCGCTTGGCAATGGAATATGTCTTGTGCATGCGTGCGGGAGGACGGCGAGAGGGCTTGATGGCTGAAAGGGTCCTGAGTTTCTGTCAAGGCTTGTGGTAGTTTTTAGGTCTTTAGGATTGCGTTTTACAAACTAATTGTGCGGTTCGGTAGGTGCGAATCCGAGCGTTCATGATGAGTACTGTCAAGTAGCACAGCCTAAAGCTTGATGATTCTCTAAATTTTTGGCAACCCTATCCCATTATATTGTCTGTTTTAAGCCCCGATATCGCCAATGTACACCTACAAAATTCTACACGTCCTGAGGCGCGAGTTCATTCTTTTGCTGATTTTGTTCGGCGTTTTGTTGCTGAAACAGGTAAGGGGACAGAATATGATCGGGGAATTCCGGGAAAAGTCGGAACCAACTAATCGGGTTTTTAACTTTCAACTGAGAAACTTCTCACAGTCGAGTTACGCAGAAGCGGTCGAGAATTTATTGGGTATCTATGAACGTTCACAAAGGGTGGATTTTTCGCCCGGCGTGAAGAGAAAGGTTGGGCTCAAAGTATACAGCCAGTCAGGTCCTGGATTAAGCACGCCGGAGACTCTTGTGGAGGCGGTTGTACAGTCTCTTATAAAGCGGGGCTATCACCGTTCGGATATATTCATTTTAGGCCTCAATGGTCGGATGCTTCGGGAATCCGGATTCTTGCCTCCGTTGAGTGAGCGCTCGATGTATTTTAACCGCGTGTTCGTGCGCTCACTTGATTCCGGCGAGTACTACAATGCCAAATGGTTTTATGACAGTCCGCTCCCAGCCAAGTCCGCTCAATATTGGATCAACATAGAAAATGAGAATGCTATCGGGGAAAGGGGTGACGACGCAAACGAGCGCAAAAGCTATTTGCCGATGCCGCTGATGCACGAAGTCGACTTTTGGATTAACTTACCTTGCTACTCAGACCATCCGACTTTGGGAGTAAATGGAGCTCTCATGAATGCGACGATGTGGAATGCAAGCAACACCACTCGCTTTCTGAGAAGCCCCGCGTCGGCGCCTGTGGCCGTTGCGGAAATGGGGGCGGTTCCCGAGCTGCGGGAGACTTGGGCTCTGAACATAGTGAGTCTGCAGCGGTTTCAATATGTAGGCGGACCGATTTTCAATTCGATGTATACCGTTTCGGAACCTCTTGTGATGCTGTCGGACAATCCGGTGCTTCTTGATTCAATCATGCGTGAACGCATCAACCAATACCGAACGAAAAATGGGTTTGCTCCCCTGCCGCAGGAATTGAAAATATTGGCTTATTCTGAGCAACTAGGTCTTGGCGAGAAGGATGCGAGTTTTGCGAATCTTGTCTCGGTCAACTAGATCGCAACCAACCCAAAATTTGAAATCCCATTTCTCTGATACAACAAAAATCGAGGTCTCCACTTCAAAAGAGTCCTATCCGATATACATTGGACGAGGACTTGAACATGCTCTAAATTGCGAAATTGAAGGGCTGGCTCGATTAGGCTCAAAAGTAGCTGTCGTTACCGATTCTTCCGTTAGGGCGGTTTTGCGCCAGTTCTTTGATTCGGCTTTGGGTGATTTGCCTATCCTCGAAATCCCATGTGGAGAAACGAGCAAGAGCATTGTGCAATATGAACGCGTTTTAGATTTTTTTGCCTCGAATGGCCTTGACCGCGGTGGAGTGGCCGTTGCTGTGGGCGGCGGTGTTATTGGAGACCTAACCGGTTTTGCCGCCGCATCGTGGCTTCGAGGAATAAAATTTATTCAAATACCAACTACGCTTCTATCGATGGTTGATAGCTCGGTGGGAGGTAAGACGGGGATTAATATTGCGGCGGGTAAAAATCTTGTAGGTGCATTTCACCAGCCGATTGCGGTCTATGAAGACTTAAATTTGTTGGCATCACTTCCCTCCAGAGATTTCTGTGCTGGTGTGGCTGAGGTCATAAAGTACGGAATGCTGGCAGACTCGGATCTTTTCGAGATGCTAGAGAGACAGCCATTGACCGACTTTATGGATCATCGGCTAGGCTTAGTCATTGAACGGAATTGCCAAACGAAAGCTAATGTCGTCAATGCGGATGAAAAGGAACTTAAAAGCTCGGGAGGGCGAGCTCTGCTCAACTTGGGGCACACGTTCGGTCATGCAATCGAGAACGTTGCGGGGTATGGGGAATACTTACACGGTGAGGCGATAGCGGTTGGCTTAGTCGCTGCTGCCCGCTTAAGCGCTAATTTTGGATACCTCGAGCAAAGTGATGTGGATCGGGTCGTTAAGATGGTCAGGACTCACCAACTTCCGGATCAACTGAAGAGCCCATTGAAATTGGACGCTCTTTTCTCTGCTATGCAGAATGATAAGAAAGTGCGGTCTGGAAAGCTGAGATTTGTAGTATTGGAGTCAATTGGGCGAGCGATTACCAAGGATGATGTCCCGGTAGAGAAAGTTGAGGAAGTTTGGCGAACGGTTGGGGGTATTGATTGAGTTGCTACGTCACTTTAGTCGGAACACAGCGGATAGTTGATGGATGAGTTGATTGTCAAAGAGTACTTGGAATTGAACGGTTTTGTTACGATACCTTTGCGGAAGGGGCGCTCGCAATCAAAGCGATCGATGCATGGGGAGGGGGTCGATCTTTATGCGAGGAACATGAAATTCATCGAACGGGAGCGAGATCCCTCGTTTTTGCTCTTCTCGAGTGAACTCAGACATCTCAGGAGTGCGATAATTTGTGTGAAAGGATGGCATGGAGAGAAGGCGGCTTTGGGCAATGTTGCGAATGGAGCGGACATACTAAAATACGTGGAAGCGAATGTACTCAAAAAAGTCGAAAAATGGTTTGAGCCTGTTAATTGGACAGAATTAGGGGAACCCCTCATGCCAAAGAAGATTCTCGTCGCTCCGGCTTTTCCCACCCAGGAGTTGTATAGAGCACAGATTGTTAATGCTTTGAAAGAAAGAGGAGTGGATGGAATTCTCTCGTTCAAGTCGATCTTGTTAGACATTATCGACCGCGTTGATCCGCGCCAGGTCTATCCGGGTTCAGAATTACTACAGTTCGTTCGTACACTCAAAACGTTTGATTTAGTAAAGGATTCACAGATGAATTTCTTTGGCTGAATTCACAAATGTGCGACGTTATATCATCTAACTGGCTTACTTGAGCTGATCCAATGCTAATCAGGAGAAACAATGATAACTGAATCGAAGTTGTTACAGATAAGTAAAATAGTAATATTTAAATGGATACATTTTAGAATTGTGATTGTGTCGACTGGTATCAGGAACCGTCAGATCAGAGAATATACAGAGGAGGGTGTTACCTAGTTAATGATTAGTCCAAGAATAGCGATTACTTGCGGTGATCCAGCCGGGGTTGGACCTGAGCTGGTCAGAAAGTGCTTCTCTAGTCGCAAAAAACACGATGCGGAGTTTACATTAATTGGCCCTCAAAAGTGGATCGATGAGGTAAGGTCGGAATCCCAGATCAGAATAGGCTCGCTCGCGGTCGGCTTAGCTAGCTCCCATTATGTTCCCGGTGAACCCACACATGAAGGTTCTAAGATTGCATTGGAAGCAATGGAACGAGCAGCCAGGGGATGTAGTGTTGGCGAATTTGACGGAGTGGTAACGGGACCGATTTCTAAGGCGCGTTGCTTAGAGGTGGGGTTCTCTCATCCAGGCCAAACTGAGTTTTTTGCTAGTCACTGGGGTGGAACTCCGACTATGGGCTTTGTGGGGGAACGTTTGAAAGTGGTCTTAGCGACTCGGCATATCCCTTTGGCGAGAGTTCCCGACCGCCTGACAGAGTCGTGCTTATTTACGGCGATTGATCGGGCTAACGATTTGGCGAAACACCTTGATATTCCAAATCCTCGCATCGGTGTTTGCGGTCTGAACCCTCACGCGGGAGAGGAAGGGCATATCGGAAATGAAGAGAGCACGATTTTCAACCCGCTCATTACCCAGTTGAGAGAGGTGGTTCCCGGTTTGAGTGACTGTCAGCCCGCTGACACAATTTTCCACAGAGCGGTTAATGGTGCTTTTGATGTGGTGGTAGCCCTTTACCATGACCAAGGATTGGCTCCTCTTAAAACGATAGAATTTGATACGGCAGTTAATGTTACACTGGGATTGCCTTTCGCTCGCACGAGTCCCGATCATGGAACAGGGTACGATATTGCGGGGTCAGATGTAGCGTCCCACGAGAGCTTTTCGAGGGCGATCGACCTTGCGAGAAAACTGGCAAGTAAATAGGCATGATTTGATAGTTGGTCAAGTTTAGCTTGTGTGAGACTGAAAACGCCCAATATTTAGCAACCATTGAGAACGACGAATGACATTGAATTGCCTGAGGGGGTTCGGTTGGGTGACGGGCGTCTAATCCATTTGACCGGACTCGCTTGCAGGAAGGTTGAAGCCCTTTTGGAAAGGGAGGAAGAGCCTTCTTTCTTGCGGGTTGGAATATCTGGCGGTGGTTGCAACGGTCTCTCTTACAAGATGAAATTCGTTCCGGAAGCGAGGAAGGGGGACATTTTAGTTCCGTTTGGCGATGCCAAGGTGCTCGTTGATAGTAAAAGTGCACTTTATCTCAAAGGCACTAACCTAGATTATTCGGATGCATTGATTTCGGGAGGTTTTAAGTTTTCCAATCCCAACGCGACTTCAAGTTGTTCTTGTGGCGAGAGCTTTAGTATATGATGAACATCCAACAGTTAGCTTGCTCGAACTAGTCAGGAAAAGTGTTGATATGAGGTATCTTTTGCGGAATAAGCATTCATAAAAGTTTCGAACAAAGAGTAATCATAAACTAGTTAATGCCAAGACCACGAGGTAAACGGAGGCCGCCAAGAAAGCCGGATCCATTCGCTAATATAAGACGCAACCATCGCATTCGCGTTCCAAAAATCCGAGTAGTGGGTCCTGATGGGAATCAAGTAGGCCTCATGGACACGAAGGAGGCATTGGCGATCGCTCAGGAAGCAGGCTTGGATCTGGTTGAAGTTGCCGGACAAGCTAGGCCGCCGGTTTGTCGGATAATGGATTTTGGCAAATATGTCTACGAGCAACAAAAGAAGGCTAAGGACTCGAAGGGAAGCGCGAGCAAAACGAAAGAAGTCAAATTCCGACCGCGCGTGGATGTCCACGACTTCATGACGAAATTGCGTAGGGCGGAGGAATTCTTAGACAGGGGAAACAAAGTAAAGCTTACTCTGTCTTTCCGCGGTCGGGAAATGGCCCACACGGAGATTGGATTTGATACGATTCGAAGAGCAATAGCGGACATCGCTCACATGGCGACTCCCGACAACGAGCCAAGGCTGATTGGCAGAAATATAAACGTCATGCTGACGCCTCTTCCAGCAAACAAACGAAAGCCAAAGCACAGCCATCATCTTGTGGATTCCGAGCAGGAGGAGGATGAAGACATCGAAGATGATGATGCGACGGATGTAGAAGATCGGGTTTCCTAGGATAAAGGCTGGATCTATTTTGGAAAGATGAGATCTGGGCAAAGCAAACTCCAGCGCTTGCTAGTTTTTATGGGGAGTGCGGCTCTATTTCTATCGTCCTGTCAAACACCACAGTCGGAGGTGGTGGATTCAGGAGAGACTGCTTTAGCCTCTGAATTAGGAATCGAACCAAATCAGTTGACGACAGTAGAACCTGTGTCTGAGACCGGGGCAGTTGTTCCACTCGTAAGGATTAAAAAGCCCAATCCGAGGGCCGCGGGGATATTTAAGCAGGCAGGACAACTAGGTGCTCGTGTTACCGAAAAGGGCGAGGGAGTCTGGCTGATTGAGAAGGGGAAGCGAAGGTTTGAGTTGAGGGAGCAAAGTCGACAAGCAATTCTGAACGGTACGGTTGTTTACCTAAACGAGGTCTTCGCGGAAAAAAAAGATAACTTCGCTTTAAGTCATTCAGATTTCGAATACACGTTGCGTCCGGCCCTCGATCCACCGGAGATTGTGCTTAGGTCAAAAACCGTTGTTTTAGATCCTGGCCATGGGGGAGCGGAGCCGGGATCCGTAAACCGATCCTTGCGTATCCTCGAGAAGGATCTCAACCTCGATGTGTCGCTTCGATTGCAAAAGCTGATTGAGGAGAATGGTTTCAAAGTGGTATTGACTCGCTACGACGACCGACTTGTACCTTTGGAGGATCGGTCTCAAATTGCGAATAGGTCGAATGCTGGTGTATTTGTTAGTATTCACTTTAATGCGGCGTACAATAAAGAAGCCTCGGGTGTAGAAACCTATTTGCTGACGCCCCAAAATTCGGCGTTATCAAATGATGATATAATCGGTTCCAGTAAACCTTCCTACCGGGTTAATCAGACCCATCTATTAAACTTTGAATTTGGATACAGGGTCCAAAGTCGATTGATCGTCGATCTGCAACGTGTTGATCGTGGAATTAAAAAAGCCCGATTTAAAGTTCTTAAAGATCTTGAATGTCCGGGTCTATTGATTGAATGCGGATTTCTATCACACGTAAAAGAAGCGCCTTTGATCAATACTCCCGTGTACCGTCAAAAATTGGCTGAATCATTGTCGGATTCCTTGACTTCGATTTTGATGACAGGCCGGATTGTTTCTTCGGATTAATGATCAAAGCGGCTCTGATAGTAGGACTTGGAAGCTTCCTAGGTGGCGGGTTGAGATACCTTTCGGTTGCGTGGATAGAGCGCAAGGCGGACATGGATTTCCCGCTGGCAATCCTATTGGTGAATATTACTGGTTCGTTTCTGATTGGGTTTGTGACGCCTGGATTAGAGAGGGCTCCCTATGGGAGTGATTCCATGATGCCCTTATTTTTGACGGCCGGAATAATGGGGGGCTTTACGACCTTCTCCACCTTTAGCCTACAAACCTTAAAGCTGGCCCAATCGGGCAACTGGAATTTGGCTTTTCTAAACGCACTAGCCAGCCTACTTTGCTGTCTAGTATCCGTGTTCACCGGACTTATGGTAGGGCAACGGTTATTTCGCTAGCTTTCCCCGAGGCCTTCGATCGGTTCTGGGAGAGAGTGCGAGAGAATTGATGGGTTACACCTCGTCGATGATCTTGTCAGCCAAACCATAGTTGATTGCTTCTTCAGCAGTCATGTAGAAGTCGCGATCTGTATCCTCCTCTATTCTCTCGAGAGGTTGACCAGAGGCATCAGACAGAATCTTGTTGAGTCGGACACGAAGTTGTTCGAGATATTGTGCGTGGATGTGGATATCCACCGCGGGGCCCCTTAATTGACCTGCTATCAAGGGCTGATGAATCATCACGTAGGAATGTGGATACAGGTAGCGATTCCCTTTCTTGGGAGCTGACAGCAATATCGATCCCATTGATGCAGCCATGCCGGTTACGATTACGGAGACTTCTGAAGAAATCATCTTGATAGTATCGTATATGGCCATACCAGCTGTGATAGAGCCGCCAGGGGTGTTAACGTAAAATGTAATGGGTTCGCCTGGGGCATCGGCCTCCAGATAGAGTAGAGTTTCCGTTATCTCCTTCGCGGATTCGTCAGAAACCTCACCCCAAAGGAAAATCTTCCTTTCTTTGAGGAATTTCCTTTGGATAGTAGATCCGACTGGAGACTCTTGTGGTTTTTCGTCTTTGTTCTCGGCCATGTAAAATAGTGGTATGCGATTTTGTTGGTACTTTACAATTAAGGATTTTTAGAAAATTCAAAGGGAAACGAGGGCTTTTACGATATTCGAGAGAAAAAATACGAATTTGATAATCGGCCGTCTGTTTAGGAACGCCGTTTTCAAAATAAAGGAGCCTATGCAAGACCTAGGATCATGCGGCCTTCTTCGCTTATCATGTTTTGATCCCAAGCGGGTTCCCAAGTCAAATTAACCTCTGCTTCATCTACGCCCGGCACGAGGATTACTTTGCTTCTTGCATCCTCTGCAATGGCAGGTCCCATCCCGCATCCGGGAGCGGTGAGTGTCATTTGAACGATGACTCTATGGCGACCGCTGTCGTTGGGTTCTACACTCATGGAGTAGACGAGACCGAGATCAACGATGTTTACGGGGATTTCTGGGTCGTAAACGTTTTTAAGTTGTTGCCAAATGGCTTCTTCGTCCGGTTCTCCACCCTCACCCAACGTCTTTATGGGAGTCGCTTCCTGTTCGATTTCCTTGGACTTTTCCTCCACCAGATCGGGTCCCAGAGCATCCGCGTCTGCTCCTTGAATCCGAGCCAAGCCGTATGGGGTCATCACTGTATAGCTCCCGCCCAGTTGCTGTGTTATATGGACTTTAGTTAAAGCGGGTAGTTCGATCCGATCACCACTGGGAATCTGGACGGCTTCGACCTCTCTTGTTAGGCTGCGTTCTTCGGAGTCTTCGATCATGAAATTAGGGAGCGATTTGTCAGCTAGGATCCAAACTTCTTACGGATCAGCTGACGGGTACAGTCAGAGAGTTTTTCATCCACGATATTTTCTAGGATCTCTTCGAAGAAGCCGTACAAGATTAGCTCTTCAGCGGTATCTTTAGGTATCCCGCGGGCAAGCATGTAGAAAATCTCCTCTTCTTGAATCTCGCTTGTCGTTGCACCGTGGCTACATTTTACATCATTGGCTTCAATCTCGAGCCCAGGCAGTGAATTGGCTTCAGCTGTGTTGCTCAGCAGTAGATTTCGATTTGTTTGATAGGCATCGGTCTGCTGGGCGACTTCATCGACTTTGATCAGACCGGAAAATATCGTCTTTGAGTTTTCTTTCAAAGCATTCTTAAAAAGCAAATTTGAGGTGGTGTGCGGTGCGGAATGTGTTTGCAGGGTTCGCTGGTCGATTTCCTGAGCAGCGTTGGCCAGCACCATAGATCTCATATCTACGTGAGCTCCCGATCCTTTGATTTGGCCGTGAGTTTCTGATCGGTAGTGCCCGCACCCGAGAATGACACTGTTCATGCTCACGGTAGAATCCTTACCGGCGATATTGGAGTTGATCTGAAATCCCAGTGTATTCTCGTTTAGGTTCTGGATAAGCGTGTAGTTTAGCTCAGAGCCAACGCCGGCGAAGAGGTGAGTGACTCCACAGGAAAAGACGGATTGCTCTCCTTCAGAGAGTTGGGCTTCGACGACACTAGCTTTTGCGTTCGCTTCAGCGATTACTAGCGTGTGGGGAAACATAGTACCATTTTCCGAAGTGGACCAATTGTAGGAACAAAATGGAGCTTCGACCTCAATTCCTTTGGGGATATAGAGGAGAACACCGTTGGTCACGAACGCGGAATGAATATGGGCGAACTTTTCCGAGCCAAGATCGATGCCTTGTTTCATGAAGTAATCTTGAAGCAAATCGCTATGCTCGACGATTGCCTCGCTCAAGGGTGACCAAATAACCCCTTGGTCAGTCAGCTCTTTGGGAGCCCGGTTTGCCTGCACAATCTTATTATCTGCAATTACAAAACCACCAGCTTGTGTCCCAGTGAAACGAGACTTTTCGACTAGAGATGAGACATTGGGTGAAACGGTATACCCGTCGAACTGGAATTTTCCAAGGCTGAGATTGTTTCGATTGGCGAAGCGCCAATTCTCGTCATTCCGCCTCGGCATCGGTATGTTTGCATAGGAATCAAAAGCGTTCGTCTTGAACTCTCTCCACCATTTAGGAACGGTATTCAAGGAATCCATATGATTCTGAAATGCGTAGCGAATCGATTCGTCAAAACCTGCTTCGGCTTCCATTAAAGGGTCTTCTATTAGTGAGGTCACTGAGTAATTTATAAATAAGTTAAAATATCCAGCCGATGAAGGAAGTCAGCCGACGGAGCCTTCCATTTCCAATTCGATTAAACGTTTTAGCTCAACGCTATACTCCATAGGGAACTGTCTGGTCAGATCATTAACGAATCCATTTACGCTCAAACTCATCGCATCAGCTTCGCTGAGTCCGCGTTGCTGCATGTAGAAAATTTGTTCTGCGGATACTTTGCTGACAGAAGCTTCATGCTGCACATAATTTTGATCACCCCGTACGGTTATTGCTGGATAGGTGTCCGTGCGGGAATCGGAATTGATAAGAAGGGCATCGCACTCCGTGTTATTCTTGCAGCCTTTCAAGTGTTTTGGGATGCGCACTTGGCCTCGGTAGGTCGATCGTCCCTTGCCCACGCTTATCGACTTCGATATCACATTGCTTGTGGTGTCGTCTGCCGCATGGATCATCTTGGCACCGGTATCTTGGTGCTGGTTATCGTTGGCTAAGGCTATACTTAAAACTTCTCCTCGGGCTTTGCGCCCTTTGAGTATCACCCCCGGATACTTCATGGTCAGTCTTGAGCCAATATTGCAATCGATCCATTTGACGACTGAGCTCTCGTGGGCGATCGCTCGTTTTGTCACAAGGTTGAATACATTGCTCGACCAATTTTGGACAGTTATATATTCGATTTTGGCACCTGGCATAG
>Ga0163109_10000509_pt1 | contig 31074 bp, 32 predicted proteins | sample CRUFie1St13metaG_FD_108704 | JGI IMG/M metagenome (GOLD analysis project Ga0163109, IMG submission 108704) | Marine microbial communities from the Costa Rica Dome - CRUD Field 142mm St13 metaG | ecosystem: Environmental > Aquatic > Marine > Oceanic > Photic zone | place: Costa Rica: the Eastern...
ATTCAAAGAATATTAATTGATTCTTTCAGAATCTACAAATTAACAAAGTTAATTAATTGATAATCATAGATTATCTACAAATATTCAAAGAATATTAATTGATTCTTTCAGAATCTACAAATTTAATTTTTTTAATATATCAGGATCTATAAATTTTATATCATTTATTTTACCTTTTTTATAATCACAAAATGACCAAAATCCTTCCCATTTATTAATATTATCCTTTGCAATATCTATAATTCCAGTTTTTATTTTTTTATATCCTCTAATTTTAGATCTATTACATATATCTTTTAAAGATTCATTATCTTTGAAATTAAATTTACATAAATCTTTATATAAAATTTTATTGTATTCATTTGCAAGAGTTTTTAAAAATACACTTACTTTTAGAGATTTTTGGTTATTTACTAAATTATTAATATCATATGGAGAGAAACCTTTTGATATTATACTTTTATTTATAGTTTCATATGTTCTTATAACATCTTTCTTTTTATTAAAATTAACTCTTTTATTTTTTAAAATATTAATTATATCATTTACTAATTCTTTTTCATCTAATTTTAATTTATTCATATATTATATATGAGTATATTTTTTAGAATTATATTATCGAATTAAATACTCATTAAACAAAATAATATTTTAATCATTGTATACATTCCTCCTATATAAGTTAATCTTAATAATAAAGATGATCTTTCTTCTATAAAATTATCAAATATTAATAGAAAAAACATACTATATAATAATAAAAATATTACTACTAATACACCTGATATAACTTCAGTTAATAATTTAGTCTCTCCATGACACAATAAGTCATAATATTTGCATCTTATTGTTTCGCCAATAACATTCTTTGATAAAAATAATGATAATCTATTATTTAACATTTATTTATTAATTATATTAATAAATAAAATAGCTTTAACTTATTTTTTTTTCTTTGATTTTTTGTACATTTTGTATAAATGATTTGATCCATGATAAATAAAGTATAATAAAATGGTATACTCTATAGACATTTGAAAATCTTGCTCATCACCACCTTGAAAGCATAATATTGCCATCATTATCCATGGCATTATTGGTGATACTTTCATAAAATCATTCCACCACACTGGTGGATCTGGAAATCCACCCCACGCACCAATTGCTGTCATTGTGTGCATTATGATATTTTTGATACCTTCACTTCCTAAACCTTCAAGTAATGCAGAATTACCACGTAATCTAAAAAGTTTAAATGTATCTTGTAGTGCATCTCTTTTTAAAATTTTATCCCAATCAGACATATATATATATATATGATATAATATATTTAAAATTTAATAGGTTTTATACATTTATTCCTATTTATATATTTTTTATCAACTGTAATTTTACTGTAAATTTTTTTTATTAAATTTATATCCATATTTGGTAAATTAGGTATCGTTTGCCAATACTTAGATTTATCTAAATAATCTAATTCATAATCTCTTGGATATAAATGTTGTAAAGCTGATTTTTTATCAATCATTAAATGCCTTAAATTTTTTGGTAATAAGAAATTACTTTCTTTTGGTAAAATTAAAAGTAATTGTTCAAATTGATTTAGTGGTTGATTTAATTCAAAATTTATATTTTCCAATTTATCAAATGTTTTTATGTGAATCGCTAAATCTGATATTAGTGGTGAATGTTCAAATGGATAATACCATGACCATGAAATACATTTATCAAAGTAATAATGAGCAATCCAATATAAACCTATAAAATATTCATAACAAATTTCTTTTATAAATTTTGCTTGATTAAATGAAGAATGAAAATAATGATTATAATACCTATACTTCCATTCTTTTTCAGTATCCTTACCTAATCTTATTGGATCTTTTATATTGAATTGTAAATTTTGAATCTTATGAACTTCTTTATCATATGGTTCATTACTATCACAACGTCTTCTATATGTTCTCATTTGAGATTTTTTTATAAAAAAGTTTTTTTCATATATTGCTAGTTTATTAATAAATAATATTAATATTGGTAAATTTATATCTACTGGATCTTTTAATATCATATATTCTCTTTTTTCTTTAAAAATATCAGTATAAACTTCAATAAGTAAATCAATACCATTCTTCAAATCTTTTGAATACATTCTTATATCAAGTGATGGAACATGTGGTAAAAAATCATTTCCTAAAAAATAGCATATAAATATAAAATCATCTATTATCTTAGCTTTATCTAAATTTAAACCCTCTTTTTCTTCTACAGTAAAGTAAGAATTAAATTCTAGTAATATACATTCTTTCATTATATCAACAGATGTATAATTCAATATTCCATCAGTAGCATTACCACCTTCCATATCTGTTGATTCGCGCAATAAATAAATATTATTTACTGCTGTTGATAAAGCTAAAAATATTAAATCTGCATCTAAACCATAAATCATAATATTTTCATTATTATCTGTTGGATTATTTCTTATATGTTGTAATATTTTATGTTCTCCTTCTGAAGGAGAATTACTTGTTGAAAAAATTATCTCTAAATTAGGATTAAGTTGTTTTAAATTCTTACAATACTCAGTTATATGTAATGTTAAATTTTCCATAAATTTAGTTCCTGGAGATATGCATGAATTTGTCCAAAATGGTTTTATTTCCTTACCATGTTTTTTTTTTATACTATTCATTAAGTTTTTTTCTTTCACTGATTTGAACCGTCTACTCCTTTGTTGCTTTAATTTAGCAGATGGTGCAACTCCATCGATTGATATGTAAAATAAATCTTTAGGTTGTGTAAATTCATATAAATAATTTATATAGTCTATAACTGCTAATATCATTTTTCTATGTAATTCATTATAATCTTGAAAATTTTCATTTTCTGATAAAATTTTGAAACAAACAGGGTGAATTGCACAATTTGTATCAAGATATAATCTACTGTTATTTTTTACTAAAAAATGCATGTCTTTAAATTTATTACTTTTATTAAAAACAAATTTTTTACTTCTATATTTTTTCCATAAATATGCAAAAAAACCGGGTACGCCCATATTTTAATTTATTATTAATAAATATTTAAATATTATTATTATAAATTTCAATATTTATATATTATTTTCTAAATAATATATATATATATATGTCTGATCTTTTTCTCAAGACAAATACTGATACAGATAGTGATTTTAATATTAACTCACTCACTATAGAATACATTAATAATCAACAAGGAGGTATGTTACAAGAATCATCTAGTTCAAGCAATAGTGACCAAATTGGTGGAAATTTAGAATTAACTGAAATGTTCGAAAATGAACTAAATCAATTAGGAGGTATGTACGATATAGCACAACAACAATTAAATCAACAAATTTCACAAACACCTCCTTCTCAACCTTTAGAAAATCATTCAGTAAAAGTAATTTCTTCATATTCAGAAGGTAATATTGATAATGTAACATCTGCTACATCACAAATAGCTCCTGAAATTGCAACTGAAATGCTATCTGCTACATCTGAAGATCAAGTTGGTGGTGGTGATAATTCTGCTACTTCTATAGATAATTCTGAAGGTAGTGTTAATAATGTTAATGTGCATAATCTTTCTGCAACAAGTGATGTACTAGCTAATGTTACTCAACAAATGGGAGGTAACCCAGAAGAATTTACATATGGTGGCATACCATCTGAATCATCATCTTCATACCAAGTTGGAGGCGGAGACGATGAAGATACTTCTGAACTAGAAAATAATTTACAAGAATTATTTAAAGAAATTCAACAAGGAGGATCTTACAATTAAATATTAGTAAATAATAAAATAATATAAATTTTTTTATATTAATTATCTATAAAAATTGATTTATTAATAATTAATAATAATTAATAAATAATAAATGTTAGAAAAAAAGAAATTTCCACGTGGATATTACTTTAAAAAATTATTACAAGCTCAAAAAGAAAAAAAACCATCCTTTACATATAAAGGAAGATTGTTTTTAGCAGTAAAATGTAAAAATAATTTATTTTTTTATAAAGAATATAAATTTAAGTTATAAGTTAAAATGTATAAATTTTTTTATACCATAAAATGATAAATTATTATCTTACAATATATATATATATAATATGTCACAAGTTAATAATCTTGAAAATTCATTAAAACTTGTCTTACAAAGTATTACTGACACAAGTTCATTTAATACTTTAAATGAAGAAGATCAATTTGGAGGAGCTAGAAGTCGTAGTAGATCTAGAAAATCTAAACAGACAGGAGGAAAAAGACGCAGACGCAAATCTAAAAAATCCAAAAAATCAAAAAAATCAAAACGTCGTCGTTCTCGCAAATCTAAAAAATCTAAAAAATCTAAAAGACGTGGATCTAAAAAACAAAGAGGAGGTAAAAGACGTAAATCAAAAAAATCTAAAAAATCTAAAAAATCAAGACGTCGTCGTTCCCGCAAATCTAAAAAATCTAAAAAATCTAAAAAATCTAAAAAATCAAGAAAACGTAGATCAAAAAAACAAAGAGGAGGAGACTGCGGTGGTGAACATGATAAGATGCAAAAAGGTGGAAGACGTAGACGTAAATCAAAAAAATCTAAAAAATCTAAAAAATCTAAAAGACGCAGATCAAAAAAATCAAAAGGATCAAAAAAGAAAAGACCATTAAACAAATATTTTCAATTAATGCTTGCAGCAAAAAAAGCAAAGAAACCAAGTTTTGAATACAATGGAAAAACTTATGTAGGTAAAACACATCCAAGATTAGGTATGATTTACAAAGCAAAATAAGTAATATATGTAATATAAATAATTTTATAAAACTATTTATATATAAAAAAAAAATGTTTAATAAAAGAAAAACACATTCATTAAAAGGTGGAAGCAGAAATGCAGTTAATGTTCGAGTAAGAAATCTTCTTAAATCAGGAGTTCAAACTGGTGGAGCAAAACACCAATATCCTTTTCCATACAAAATATATGAAATAAAAAATATCGCCAAATCAAACGTAGCTATGAAAGTGTCTTCAAAATTTATAAATAATGATGATGAAAAATTAGATTCTTATACTACAATTTCATATAGAATTTTTAATTCTACAAATTATCCTGGATTATTATTTTTAGAAAGATTCCAAAGATATTGGAATCCACATAAATCTCCAGGTCAAGATCATCGGCATGAAATTAAGTATTATGTTAGAAAAAATGATTTAACCGATGAGCAAATAACTAATTCTTCAAACCCTAAAAGACTTTTTGATGGAGCAGATAAAGTAGGGGTATGGGATATAGGTACATTAGAAGAAATTATTAAAGCAATACCTACAGGCTCAGCGATTGATCGTCAGGCATTAAGAGTTCAAAATGGTGGTGCGTGTTCCTATTGTGGTACAGGAAGATGTATATGTAAAAAATAATTAATAAGAATAATTTTCTAAAACTATTTATATGAATAAAAAAGAACTAAAGAAACAAAAAAAAGAAGAAAAAACAAGTTCGTTAGTTTACTCATATGTTAATGAATTAATGTATAAAATTAAAGGTAAAAAAGTAGTTCATAAGCAAAAAATATTAGATGGGAGTAAAGGAATTGCATTCAAATTACTAATATTAAATGAAAAAAATAATAAAACTTTTTATAAAATAGAAGTTAAACAAAATGAAAATAATACATTTACTGTTAAAGAAAAAAAAGGTGATGTAGAAAGTAAAAAAGAAAGTGTTTCAAAAAGTGAAATTGATAAATTACTAAAAGATCCAAAATTTAAATTTGTGAATGAGTATATGAAAAAAAGAAAATCATATTCATTAAAAGGTGGTAGAAGATCAAGTAATAAAATAAGAGTAAAAGTTAAAAATTGTTTTAAATTTAAAGTAAATAAACTTTATTAAATAATTAATAATCATATTTATATTTATTAATTATAATTCAGCAAGAATATTAAAATCTTTTTTTGGATTACGACCATCATTTTTAATTTCAAGTACTTGAACTTTTCTGGTTCTTTTTGCCTTACCTTTAGTAAATTTAGTAAAAGCGGATGACATACCGACATCAACTCTCCATAATTTTCTATCACAGGTAGAATTAATACCTTGACCATACATAAATTGTGGTGTATGTCCAACAACCATACCATTAACTTGATAAATATCTAATGTTGGTTTTAATTTAGTTTTACATGTATGATTACTCATAGGCAAATTAGTTTTTAATTGACCAAAAAATCTAGGCCAAAAAGGTGAAATGTTATAATTAGTTATAAGATCTTTTACTCTACCTACGCCTTTAATTTCATCATCACTACTAATTTTACCTAATAACCATTTTCTAACAACTAAATTAATTTCTTTAACATCCATATTTTTAGCGAGTTCTGGTAATATACCAGCATGAACAAATATAAAAGAACCAATAATAATGGCAGCTTGTCTTGTACATGCTAATCTAATAGCATATTCATTACCAGGTTGAAATGCATGTTTTCTAGCAGCTTTACCTGAACGAAAAGTTTTACCTGTTTTGGGATCTGTATAATTATTAAAATATGCATAAGATTTGGGAGAAATATATCTGTTATCATCATCTTGCATAACTTCATGATTACCAATTAAACTATAAATAGCTCCTCCTTTTTTAACCGCTTTAGCATGAAATCTATCAAGTACATCCATAACTCTAATATCTGCATAATCTTTTTCATCTTTTGAACAATTATCACCATCATGTGCAGGTCTACAACCATCTAACTGATCTCCAATCTGTACGACAGCTGTTCTACCACCGATCCATTGACCAGCTCTATTTATAACTCCAGCTACAAGTAATGATTTTAATGTCTTTGGTACATCACCATGTAAATCTCCAATAACAATAATTCTTTTAAATTTTTTAGCACTTACTACATGTGGTAATTTATGTGTATAACCATGTTTTGAACAATGTTTATTAAAATTATCTTTCAGATTGTCTAAATTTAAATTTTCCTGATCCATAGGTAGTCTATCTAAAAGAAATTGCTCAGTAACTTTATTATTTATTTTACCTTCATTATTATTATTACTTATAGGTTTTTTAGATAAGATATTTGTAATATCCATATAATAATATACAATATATTAGATATTATTAACGAAATGGTTGACGTTGATTTTGATGTTTCTGCTGTCTAAAACCCGCTTCTTGTATTCTCCTATTTTCTATCTTTTTATTTTGAATTTTATTGTTTTGAAAATGTGCAACTGAATTAAATTTAGGTTCATCAAATGCTTTACAAACTTGACATGATGATTTTGAAGAAATAGTTTTTGATAATGAAGGAGTAAATGTTTCAGATTTAGGTACAATTTTACGTTGTTTTGATAACTCCTTCTTTTTTCTATTTATTTCATTTACTTTATTATTAACTAAAGTTTTCATTTGTGTAATTTTATAATGACTAAAAAAAATAATTAATAATATACCATATTTTGGTGTAAAAAATGAAAAGTAAGCTATAAATATTAATAATATTAACTCAAAATTAGGTATTTTATTAAAATTAAATTTATATTTAAATGTACAACCTAATAAAACTAATATCATAATTACATACACGCCAAATACATAAGGATTTTTTAAAAATCTTATAATGTTATTATTCAATAATAATAAAGAATTCATTTATATATATTTAAAAGATAAATAAAAATTTGAAATTAATATAAATAATTGTTAATATTAATTTATATAATATGTTAACAAGAAATGGCTATTTATTAGATAAAAAAAAATATAATAAAAATCTATTAAAAATAATAAAAGATGAACTAACTGTATCTCCTTTTATACCAGATGATTTTAAGTTTGGTAAAGAAGAAGAATTAGAATTCCCAGTTTATAAAGAAAATAAAGACTATCTTGCTATTCCAAAAATATATGGTATAAATAAAATAGGAACACCCAAAATAAAATTCGGTAATAAAAATAAAGCTAAAATAAAATTTACTGGAAAGTTAAGAGATTATCAAAATAAAATTGTAGATACAGTATTACCTTTGATTAAAAGTGAAGGTGGTGGATTAATATCAATTCCACCAGGAAGAGGAAAAACAGTATTAGCAATTTATTTAGCATCAAAATTAAAAGTAAAAGTATTAGTTCTAGTTCATAAAACATTTCTTATGGAACAATGGAAAGAAAGAATTGAAATGTTTACTAATTCATCTGTTGGTAAAATTCAACAAAATACTGTAGATGTAAATGATCATGATTTTGTTATTGGAATGATTCAAAGTATTTCTATGAAAGATACTTATGATCCAGAATTATTTCATATGTTTGACTTTGTTATAATAGATGAATGTCATCATATTAGTAGTAAAGTATTTTCACAATCATTATTAAAAATGTGTAGTCCATATATGTTAGGACTATCAGCAACTTTTAGACGTTCTGATAGATTAGAAAAAGTTTTTAATTGGCATGTTGGTAGAATGTTATATATGGATAAAGAATTAGTAGAATGTGATAAACTTGTAAAACGATATTTTTACTCAACAAAACATCCATTTTTTAAAGAATATATAAATAGATATAACGGAAAAGCAAATCTAGCAAAAATGTATACACAATTATTAAAAATTCCAGAAAGAAATCAATTTATTTTAAAGTTGGTACAAGATATTTATAAAAAAAGAAACGGAACTAAAGGATTATTATTATCACAAAGAATTGATGATATTAAAAATATTAAAAAATTTTTAGATGAAAATACAACTATTGAATCGGCTGAATTTCATGGAAAAACTAAACCGGCACAAAGAGAATTAGCAGTAAAAGCAGAGCTTATTCTTTCTGTGTATCAATTTGCAAGTGAAGCTTTGGACATACCTGATCTAAATTGCTTAATTATGGTACAATCAAAGAAAGATCTAGAACAAGTTTTAGGACGTATCTTTAGAAAGCAAAAAGGTCAATATACTACAGTACCTCTTGTTATAGACATTATTGATGAGTTACCATCATTTAAAAGACAAGCGGGTGTTAGAAATAGAAAATACAAAAAAGATAAATTTGTAGTTGAAGATTATAAATTTGATCAAGAAAAGAAAAAAATTGAATTTAAATGTAAAAAAGATTATTCAAACTTTGAAGAAATAAAACTAAAAGATGAATTTATTGAATAAATTTATATGTTTAAATATATATATATAAATATGGGTAATTTGTTCGGGAAACAAAAAATAAATGATGGATGGCTATGGGCAAATAGAAAATATTATTATACAAAAAAAATCAATAAAATTATGGTACCAGGTACACATGATACAGCAGCATATAAAGTAGATTGGTTAGTCGGTGGTGCAGATGGTAATAAATTATTAAATATATTGAGAATGGTAGGAATTGGTGTACCATGGATTAGAGTAATTTTAGATGGATGGACTATTACACACAATCTAACTCCATATCAACAACTTAAGTTAGGTATCAGATCATTTGATTTAAGAATGTATTATGATAAACCTAGTAAATCATTTAGAATAGCACATACTCTATCAGTTATGTCATTTGATAATATGCTCAAGCAAATTGCAAAATGGGTAAGTGAAAAAGCAAATAGTAAAGAATTTTTAATAGTACAAATAAAATCAGACTATGCAAATAGAAAAAATATGGAAAAAGGCAATATATTAGATAAATTTTGGAAAAAACTTAAAAGTAATAAAGTAATTTTCAATAAATTATGGAATCAAAATAAAATGCCTACCTATTTTGAATTAGTTCAATCAAAGAAAAATATAGTTTTAGTTGTAAAAAGCAGTTATGTTGGGGCAGCAAAAAAAAATGGTATTAATCCATTAAGCCTTAGTAGAGACTATGTATCTGCTTGGCCAAATACTAATTTAGTTAAAAAATCTCTTAATGCACAAAATAACTTTTTAAAAAATAGAGGTAAAGTTAGTAATAAATTCGTTGATGTATTAGCAACTGTAACAACACAAGCTTCTGATATTATTAAAAGTATAGAATGTATTGTGTATAGTAATGTATCATTTTTCTTTGGATTATTCGGTGCATGGTGCTTTTATTATGTATATGATAATGCAAAAAGACATGAAGTTTCATTGTCTAAATTATTTAGCCATAAAGAAACAGTATGGTGGATGTCATTTGGACTTTTTTGGTCAATTATAAGTTTAGCAATGATTCCTATGTTCTTTATAAGAAAATGCCACAAAAGATTTATTAATATTTTTCATAGAGCAATTCCAATGCAAAATAGAATTATGAAAATTGTAAAAAAACATAGTAAAAAAATATCAATTGTAACAGTTGATTTCCCAAAAAATAGATTTATTCAAAATATAATTAAAATGAATAAAAAATAAATCAATTATAAAACATTAATTTTTTATAATTGCGTCTCAATTTTTAAATATAATGATTTTAATTCATTGTAAAAATACTCTGGACTATATTTATCTGTTAAACATAAATGAAGCATTTTATATAACTTGGGTGTTAATAATGATTCCTTTAATTTTAATAATACAAATTTTGAATATTTTAGTTTTTGAGGTTCATATAAAAATTCTTTACATTCTGAATTTGTTGAGAATGATTCTAAAATTAATATAGCTACTGAATAAGATATTATATTTTTTATTGTAAAATTTATAGGAGGATGTAAATAATAATAATCAAACTTTCTATATAAATTAATTTTTTTACTACAATTTTCAATTTCAAAAAATAAATTAAAATCAAAAATTTTCAAATAATTTTTACTATCATAGCCTATATTTGTATGTTTAATGTCAAAATTTATATAATTGTATTTCAATAAATCGGTATTTATTTTAATCAAGTCAAGAAAATAATATAAATTATTTTTAAAACTATTAATATTTGAATTTATAATATTAGGTATTCTTAAATATTCTTGTAATATATAAATATCATTATCTACAATAGATATTATAAAAGTATTTGCTACATATGGTAAATAATTGTATTTTTTTATAAATTTGATTTCACTTTTTATCTCTGGTATATAATCATTCATTTCTTCATCATAATTTTGTTCATATGGATAGCGTTTAATTACAAAATCTTTTGTTATTTTATATGTAAAACAATAAGTACCCCTTCCTATCTTATTAAAATTATGTAAATTATCAATATAATTTTTGTATTCATCTATTGATATAATACAACTATCTATATATAATATTTTCATTTTATATATAGATTAGATTTTAGTTATAACTATCAAATGTTGATATTAATATAATTATACAATTATACATTTGTAATCTTGAATCATTGCCTTCATTAATACTCATAAAATATTGTGATACTATATCTAACATCTGTATTTTATATTTATTGGGTATTTCATATTCTTTTAATACTTCCATAACTATTTGTAAAATATCTGAATTACAATATCCTTTCTCATATAATTGATTAATTACTTCTACAGATTTTATAAAATTTTTAGCTACAACATTTTCTAAAAATATTTTTATAATTACTGGATCTGGTTTATCATAAATTTTATATATATTATTCATTGATATTTCACCTGATACTGAAACTGTTTCTAATAAATTTATACATTTTCGGATATCATTTAATGATATATAATTAATTAATTCCAATGCTTTTTTATCATAATCTAATTTTTCTCTATTACAAATATATTCTAATCTTGAAATAATTTTTTCTTTATTTAAATTTGTGTAATTTACTAAAAAACATTTACTTTGTATTGATTCAATAATATTATTATTAGAATTACATGTAAATAAAAATCTTGCAGAATCTTTAAATTCTTCCATAAAATTATTTATCGTGTTTTGAGCTTTTTTTGTTAAATTATCTGCTTCATCTAATATAATTATTTTTAAAAATTTATTATTTGTTTTTCTTCTACAAAATCCATAAATACGATTTTTTATGATATCTAAACCTCTATTATCTGATGCATTAAATTCTAATAAATTATCTTCTAAATTATTATTTAATATTTTTTTCGATAGACATATAACTGTTGAGGTTTTACCACACCCTGGATAGCCTGATAGTATCATATTTGGTATTTCACCACTTTCTAAAATTTGAGTGAATTTGTTTTCTAAATGATTATTCAAAATTAAATTTTCGAATTTTTTAGGTCTATATTTTTCAATCCATGGTTTTTTTAATCTGTAATTACAAATTTCTGAAGAATTATTTACTGATATAAACATAATAATTAATTAATTAATTATTATTTAAATATAATATTAAAAACTAATTATAATTGATAAATTTCTTTTATAAGTATCATTATTAGTTTTTTTAATAAATTTACTAATTTGAGACAATATATTCTTATAATTATTTGGTTTGTATTTTTTTTGATATATAAATTTTAATAATGAAGTAAACTGTTTATTTTCTAAATCAAGCTTTATAATTTTTATTAAGAATAGTTTAAAAAAATAACTTTTACGAAAATTTTCTATTTTAGATATTTGATTAGTTAAAGTATCTTTACAATTTTTAATTTTATATTCATTTAAAATTAATTCTATGTAATCATCTAATTTTTGATTTTGAGGATTTTTAGAATTTAGTTTCTTTTTATTTGATTTTAATTGTAAATCAATTTTTGATAATAATTCTTCTAATTTGAATTTTAAACGAAAAGGTATACTCAATTTCAATAAATCATCTATATTTCTTACTAATAATTCATTATATTTATTATCTAATGGTATAAAATCTAATGTAGAAAATAAAATATTCACTAGGGTATTTTTTGATTCAATATATTGTTTAAAAGTATCGAAAATAATTTTTATAATTGATAAAGATAAAAGCCTTTCTTTACATAAATAAAAAATTAATATTAAATTACCTGAAAATAATGCATTATCAATATCATCAATTTCACTTATTTTTTCAAATTCATCTTGAACTTTATTAATAAATAATTTCCAAAATAAATTTTTATCGAAATTATATGCTCCACTTGATATAATTTTTTTTATTAAAAAAATATAATTTGCAAAAAAATGATATTCAAGACACACTTTTTTATGAAAATTAACAATACATTTATCTAATACATCTTCATCTAAATCTAAATCTAATATTTTATTAAAAATATTTATTTTATTAGACTCTGTTAGTAAATTTAATAATGATATAACTCTATTTTCAGCAGGAATTTTATCTGCTTTTGTATATGTTTTAGTTTTTGTTGTTGTAAATAATATTCTATTTGATATTTCAGATATATTCAAAGCAGTCTTATTTAATTTATCAATTATATCTTCATTAACTAAAAAAGTATCTTTAAAATTTAATATATATTTATAATTTATTGGTGAATTCATTTCTTTTATTACAGAATATTTTTTTATATATATTATATATAATGATTAATAAAACTTATTTTGTATTAGGACTTACCATTGGATTATTTATATTTTATATGACAAAAAATAACCCGTATGTAGTTTATGTATTACCTGAAAAAGATAAAAAATTTATTGATAATAAAAATAGATGTTACAAGTATTTAAAAAAGAAAGTATAAATTATTTCTAAATATATATATATGAACGATAATCTAATATCTCTCATTTTTGGTATAATTTTGTCAATAATTATTAGCAATATCATACAAAAAAATAATATACAAATTGTTTATCTTTAACAATAAATATTTTTGATCATAGATCCTATAATTATAATTTGTAATAGTATTCCACATGTTATTACAAACATCCCTAATAAAAATCCTTGAATTAAAGCTCCTTTATAAATATTAATAAAAATATTTGAAAATATATTTTGATAGGAATTACTACAAATTAAATCAGGTTTAGGTAAATATTTATAATTTAAATCACAATAGAAATAACCAATTATATAACATCGTAATATTAAAAATATATTTTTTTCGATAAATTTAAAAAGTGCACTTAAAGTGTATTTTTTAAATTTGTAAGATAATATTATTATATTTGGCAAGCTAGTAGTCTTGCAAACAGGACAATTACTATTCCCTTTATCAAGCCATTTGAACCAACAACTAGGACAACTTGACCAAGTACATTTTGTACATTTTACAATACATCGTGTGTTACAGCATGTATTGCATTGATTTATAGTGTATGGAAATAATAATGAAATTATAAATTCTTTAATTTTATAAATTGATAAACATTGTTTATCTATAATTTTTAACATTTCTTATTAAAATATATAGTAAAAAAAATATTTTCAATTTTTAATATAAGTTACTTGTATATATGAATTATATTAAATTTAAAGTATTTAATTTTTATCAAACAGGTGGTACAAAGTTTATAGATTTAGTAAATTTAATGAAAAATAATTCAAATCAAAAAGGACCTTTAGAGATTCATAGTGATCAAGGTGAAAATACAAAATTTTTTCCAATGTATGCATCTTTGAAAGAAGCTGTTTCTGCTAGTCCAACAAAAGGATGTCATTTGGTAATTCCAGGATTATTACCAGCAAATGGATCAAGATGGAAACATCCTTATAGAAATGAAATATTTTTTATGCCAAATGATGTAAAACCACATTTTCATGGAGATGCTACGCATCATAACGCAAACTTTGATATAAAAAAAGTTTTTAAATTATCTACAAAAATGTTTGATTTTGTAAAAGATAAAAAACTTGAAAAATATAGAAAAAATTTAAATAAATTTAATTTAGGTATGCCAAACCAACCAATTGAAACATGGATTCATTGGCAAATACCTTATAATAAAAAAGAATATCCAAAAATTATTGTAAAAAAAAATTCAATTATTTGGTGGGATTTTAATAGTATGCATCATAATCTAGTTTTAGTTGATAAAAATCAATATGATACAAATATTTTTAATAAAAATTTAACAGAAATTTCTGAAGGAAATAAACATATGGAGATAATAGTTACTATTATGGATACAAAAGGAACTTATTATTTTGTTTGTACTAAAGAAGGTCATGCAAATCTTGGTCATAAAATTATAATACAAGTAAAGGACTAAAAGTTATCTTCAATCGACTTAATAATTTATTAATAATAATCATCTTCATTATCATCATCATGTAAAGTATTATTTGTTTTTTTCTGTGAACAACATAAATAAATTTGACCTAAATCAGCAACACTATATTTTATAATTAATGGAAAATCATTTTTCAAAAACAACTCAATATTATTGCATAATCCTGTACACTTTGTGAATACATTTAAGTTTTTTAATTCAAAAACTCCTTGAATTATATCTCCAGTATTATCATTTCCATTTACAGATTCAATATTTAATACACCTGTACCATCAGATGAATCTACAATTGTTGTTGTATGGTCAACCATTTCACCTTTACATCTAAATCTTAATTCTTTTCCGACTGATGTAATTTCTACGCATTCTGAAAATTGATTTAAATCTCTACATAATCTATGAAATTCTGATGATGGTAATGTTGATACTGAATTAAATGTAGCTGGCGGAATTTCAATATCTTTATAATCTAAATCCATTAATTTTAAATCAGTTTGTGATCTTTTATTTTTATCATCATTCTCAATTTTTATACCCAATTTATGGGAATTTTTATCATCCATACAAAAAGTTATAGTATCATAATTACTAACATTTTTTAAAATTTTATATAATGTTTGTAAATTAACTCCAACTACAATTTTATTTTTTGTACAAATATATTCATCAAATTGTTCTGCCTCTAATTTCATATTGATTAAAATACTTTGCGATGGATTCAATGCAGTTAATCTTATACCTCCTGTAACTTCCGTAACTACTATTTCTTCTTTTACTATTTTTCCATTTACTTTTTTTTCTACAAATTTTTTTACTTTTTTTTCTTTTCTGGGTGTAAATTCAATTGGAGCATCAGCTAACATTTGAGAAAGTGCTTCAACTAAAGTTTTCCAAGCAACAGCTTGTACTGTTTTTACTTTTAATATCTGCGTCATAAATTAAATATAAACTATTTATTTCTTTAACTTTAATATTAAAAAATAATATAATATATTATAATATATGACATTGTATAAATTAGTAAATCCAGTTATTAAAGGTAAAATGAATACATCATTTGAAGCTAGCGCACCACATAAAGCAGCAAGTAAAGCATATAATGCTGTTTCAAAATACTTCCATAATTCTACACCTGAATTTTTATTTACATTACAAAAAGTTAAATCAAAAAGATCAGATATTGGAGAAGGTAAAATAAACGACTATTTTCATTTTAAAGTATTAGAAAACAGATCAGGAAATGACGTAAACTTTGAAATAATTCCTTTCAAAAAAATTAATAAAAAAAGATTAAATAATTTTAAAAACTCTATAAGAACTGTAATAAAAGAAAATCAATCAGGTGGAGGTAGATATGATCTTGATGAAGATGACTTATCCGATGAAAGACATTTATATAGGTCTGATACAGCATATTCTTATCAACCAATTTCATTATGGTTATATGACCCTTACATTTACAACTTAAATACTTTATATGTGCCTTCATTTGTAACAACTGTATCACCATATGTAACATACTTTTTATATGACTATCCTTACTTTATTAGATAATTAATAGGTTTATATCTATTAGGTTTACGTCTGATACGTTTTTGTTTTGTGTAAAATTTTAAAATTTCTAATTTTAACATTTCGCTTTTTGGTCCGCAACGTGGATAACTATTGGTTAATGATTTTAATAGTTTTGGCATTTATTAATAATTTATAAATTAATAATTCATAAATCAATTTTTCAAAAAAAATACGAAAAAAATTGTTTAATAATATTTAGGTTCACCATTACTAATACGTACTCTTAATAAATTTCTACCAGAAAATAATTTTTTTCCCTTATCATTTAATAAATGTTTACCATTTATTAACCATACTGGCGTTCTTATTGTATCAGAATAAACACCGGTATTTCCATTTTTCATTGAAACAGAAGATGTTATATGTAGTTCATCAAATTTGTACTTTTCTAACAAATCTTGAAAATGTTTTTTATTTTTAGTATGCTGATACCACAACATAATTATAAAAGGAATATTATTTTTGCATAATAAATCCAAAATATTCCATTTTATACTAAATGGTACATTTGAAATTATACCGGAATATTTCTTTTTATATTTTTTATTCCAATATTTTAAAATAGTTCTTCCTTCTTTATTTTTTATAAAATCATAACATTTATATTTATTTTTTATTTTTAATGGCACATCCTCGGTACTATCTCTTACAAATGGATCTAATAATTTTATATCATTACTTATTAAAGGACAAATTCCTTCGTAAGGTTTTTTTGATGACCAATCATCACAAATTGAATTTTGTTTTACAAAGTCATTTTCTTCTTGTGGTTTAGATATTGTTTTTGAAGAGATTCTATATTCATGCATAAAAAACTTAGTTGGAGTTTGTATACGTTTTTTTTTTTTGGAAAATCTAATTGTAATTTGTCTTTTTGTAAGTGGCTTATTAATACCCAAAATTGATAAAAGTCTAGGCTTTTTATAGTTTTTAACATTTCGACTAGATATATTTGTCATACTTTTAGTCATATTTATTTAATTATATTACTTTAACAAAAATGTTTTTCAATTTTTGTTAAATTTATTGTTTTTTCTTTCTTTGTTTTCTTTTACCTTTTCTTTGAATTTTTGCTTTTTCAGTTATTGGTCTATTTTCAAAAATATCTTCAGTAATAGTAACTGCTTTTGCAGTATCAGTATATCTTGATATTCTATCTTGTACATATTCTTTTTTCAAAGCTCCTTTAGTTTTAGTAAAAGCTAATTGTAATGTTCCATCTGAAATAACAATTTCTTCATGTTTATTTTTAGTCATGTATTCAATCATAAATTCTTCTAATTGTTTTTTTTCGTCAGTAATTTCTTTTTTTTGGGAGTTTAATTCAGATAATTCATTATCGCATTCAACGTAGGCTTTAACAGCACTTCTAAATTGTTCATCAGCTTCAGCTTTATCACTCATATATGTATAACATAGAAATTTTTCTGTAAATTTATTTCGAATGAAAAAAATTTAAAGTAATTTATTTATATTCCTAATGGTTTTGTATTATGATCAGGAGCTACTGTTGTATTTAACCATGGAGATACTACAATTTGTGGATTTGCAGGTCTAGCTCTTAGATCGTGATTAGCTAGTCTTAAACTAGAAGCTACTGTATTAACACCTGTAATATAATTTTGTGTTGGAATAAGATTTTTATTATTTACTTTGTTTTTAGCAACACTGAAGTCAGTATTCCACCATTTTTTGTTAACTTCTTTTGGTAAATAGTCGCTAGCTTTAAATTTAGTTTTTTTAGTTTCTTTAGCAGCTTTTTTTACTACTTTAGCAACTTTAGCGGCAACTTTTTTAGCTGCGGCTTTTTTAATTGGTTTAGCAGCTTTTTTTGGTGCTTTTTTAGCAGCAACTTTTTTAGGAGTAGTTTTTGTAGATGTAGATTTAGTGGATTTGGTAGATGTAGATTTAGTAGATGTAGATTTTGTAGATTTAGTAGATTTAGTAGATTTGGTTGTTGTTTTTGTTGTTGGTTTAGTTTTTTTAGTTAATTTACCTTTTGATGAACTATTTGTAGTAAAATTTGAGATTACTGAACTACTACTTTGAGTAACTGCACCAACATTAGCAATTGGTTTTGCAGAATTCATATTTAATACAGCGACTAATGCTAAAATTAGTACTAATGTAACACATAGTTTAGATTCACTACTTAAAATCATTATATATATTTACAAAAGATAAAAAAAGTTAAATTTATATATTATTTATGTTTATTTGAGAGTGTAGAAAAAAAGCAAATATTATATAATTTAAATATATAATGATAAATTTTAAAGAATTATTTCAATTAAAAAATCAAAATAAAATTTTAGAAGTATTTAAAGATAAATTTTCTAAATTATCAGAAGAAGAATTCAAAAAATATTCAAATTTTATAGATAAAGATGGAAATACACTCTTACATCATGCTATGAAAAATAATTGTTTTTTATTAGCTGACTATTTTTACAAAAATAATATAGGAACAAATATCATTAATAATGATGGACAGGAAGTATTACATTCAATATCAGAAGGAAAAATAATAAAATATACAGTAGAAAGTGAAACGAGTGACGATAATCTTAATTTAAGTAATATGATTAATAATAAATATAAAGATACGCAATCAGAAACAGAATTAGATAAATCTTTCTTTACAGAAAATAAATTAAATGAAAATAAACTTTCAAAGCAAGAAGGAGGCACTGCAAATGTTCAAGATAATAAAGAATTAGAAGAAAATAAAAAAGAAGTAGAAAAAAAACAAAATGAAAATATTAGATATACTAAAAGCAATAAAGAAAAGTATATCGATCAAGGTAAAAAATTATTAGAATATGTACAAAATATTAGTAACAGTAGTGAGAATATAACAAAAATTGCTAAAATGTATAATTTAAATTTAGATAATCCAAATGACATATTATTTGCTAAATATAAACAAGCAGGATTATATGATTATATTTCAAATAAATATCCTAATTTAATAATGAAAGAAATGATAAAATTATTAAATTTTAATATTAATAAAGAAAATTTAGATAGTATTGATGCTATAAGAGTAAAAAATAAAATTATGAAATGTTTTAAGATTCTAAAACAGTAACTTCTTTAAGATAGATATTTATACCAATTCTATTTTTCATGATCCAAATTGAATCTAATAAAACAACAGGATTTATATATTCTGCTTTATTAATTTCAAATATTGTTTTTTCTGGATGATTTACTTCTATATCTAATTTATTTCTGTGTTTTAAAATTTTAGTTCTTAATTTAAATGTTTTTTTATTATTAGATTCTGTCATACTTTCATAAATATCATGTTTTTGATCAATAAATTTATTGAATCGTTTTAAAATTTTATTAAATGATTTTATAATTTTTTTCATTTTTCTATCAGGATCATACCATTCTAAATTTATGACATATGAATTATTATATTCCTCAACACCAAATGGCATTTTACATGTTGGTAATCGTATTAATAATTCACTCTCGTCAATTTGTAAACCATAAATAGTATCTTTTCTTTTGTGAAAAGTAATTAAGTTTACATCCATATTATCTAAAATATAAATTTTTATTTATATTTTAACTTAATAAAGTACATCTTTGTTAACTAAATCTTGAATTTCTTCTTTATTATATTTAGGTCTCATAAGAGGTATGAAACTATGATAAATTAAAACTGGAAAACCTAAAAATATTTCTACTAAAAAATAAATAAATATAAAATAATAGCAATATGGGAATTGATTTGATAATATCGTATTACAATTATTATCAACTAATAATCTAATATTATAAAGATTAAATACCATAAGAATTAAAAATATAACTCCTTCTTTATTAGTATGATAATAATTTATATTATTAATGCTTTTAATTATAATGTAAAATAATGAAATAAATGATTTTACAGTCATAAAAATAATAGGTGTTAAAATATTCTTACATTCATTAGAATGAAAAGATAATAATTTTTGATTTCCAAATGAAAAAATAAAAATTGATAGTAATGCTATAAGTATACTATTTGCAAACTTGAAAATATAAATACACCGATTTGTATGATTAATCATATCCATAATAATGAATTATTAGTAAATAAATCCTTAAATTTTTATTTGATAAATATATGAATTATGAAAAAATAATTTCAAGTCTACTTGATAAAATAATTTTTGAAATAAATAAACCTTACTTTAAGAATAAAGTTCAATTTCAAATTGTAAAACCTTTATTAGAAATTATTATAAAAAAGTGTATACCTTATTTTATTTTACTATTTATTTTATATATAATTCTAATAATTTTACTAATTATCATAATAAGTTTTTTAATTTATAAGAAAAAAAAATAATCTAATATAATTTATATAATTTATGGCTAAAAAAAGTAAGAAAACTAATACAAAAACTTCTAAAACGACAGCCAAGTCAAAGCCTAAATTATCAAAATCTAAACAAGGTGAAATGAAATATCATCAAGGTAATAAAAAAAAATTACAACCTTTAGGTGCAGCAGGTGATGGACTTACTCACGGATGGAGTAAGTATAATCAAGCATTATGTACCAGTAAATGGGCACCTATATTTGATAAGGTCAAAATTTATAAAAAACAAGGAAAAGGAAATTTATTACCAGATGCTGCTAACGGCGTAAATTACGTTGTTGGTGTAGAAAATTTTGATAATGTTCGTAGAGTATTACCACCTGATAATATTAATTTAAACTATGTTAATGATATCTTAAATCAAAATGCTAAACAAAATGTAAGTAGAAAGACTGGTTCTTATGCATCGTTTTTAGATACTGGAAGTTATGAAAAAACTCAAAAAAATATTGGTTTAGTTAATAATAAAATTAGTAAATGTAATCCGTCAATGACATCTACGAAATCTACAAAATCTGTAAATACCACATCTACAAAATCTACAAAATCTGTAAATACCACTTCTACAAAATCTACAAAATCTACTGGATCTACTAAATCTACTAAATCTACTGGATCTATTAATACCGGGTCTACAAAATCTACTAAATCTACATTACCTACATCAATGTCTTCAAAATCTACAATATCTTCAAGTAAATCTTCAACTAAATCTTCTGAATCATTCGGTAGTGTTAGTAGTAGTTGGAAAAATCCAAGTGTTACAAGAGGATCTACTACAGTAGTATCATCAACAAATACTACAAAACCAAAAACAAATACTACAAAATCATCTACTAGAAGTACTAATTCAAGTAATAATAGTAATTTAAGCACTGTTACTAGTAAATCTTATGAATCTACATTAAATAAGAAATTACTACCATTAACTAGTGCAATTTCTCAATTAACAAGAGGACAACAATCAATTAACGAAACATTAAGAAAAGTTATGAACAAACCCGAGACAAGTAAAACAACTCAATCAGTTGTATCAAGACCATCTTCAATAACAAAAACCATTATTAGAACTTGTGGAAGTCAAAAAAGACATCAAGGTAAATCATCACAATCATCAAGGCCAACTCAATCTACACAATCAACTCCTACTACTAGATCAACACAATCTTCACAAGCTAATAATAAAGTAATTTATAAAAGATTAAAAAAAATTAATAAATTAGCAAATAAATTAATGAAAGATAAAGCTGCTTCCACTAGAAATATTATTAAATTAAAAAATAAATTAAGTAAATTAAGTAGAAAATTAACATCAAGTACAAGAACTAATAAAAAATTAAGGAAAATAATAAATTCACTTAGAATAAAATTAGATAAAGTTAGAACACAATTAACAATGACTAAAAGTAAATTAACATCTATGAAAAGTTCTGCATCCACTTTATCATCTACAAGAAAAAGATTAAAGAGAAGTCTAAAAAAAGCAAGAAGAAGATCACGTAAATTATCTAAATCATTAAGAAAACAAATTAGAAAAACTACAAGAGTAAAAACTAGATTACATAGGAAATTTTCAAGAAAAACTTCATCATTAAGAAGAACTCTTACTAGAAGAGCAAATTCATTAAGAAGAAGTTTAACAAGAAGAGCAAACTCTTTAAGAAGAAAATTAACAAGAAAAAACAATTCTCTAAGAAGATCATTATCAAGAAGTAGAAGTAAAGCTGCTAAATTAATGAATAGATTATCATTTATTAAAACAAAAAGTGCTAAGAAAGCATTAGCGTATAGAATGAAATTATTATCAAGTAAACAAAGAGTAAAATATCTTAAAAGATTAAGATTAATGTCTAAAGGTAAAAGAAAAGCTTATTTACTAAAATTAAGAGCAAAATATTTATCAAGAATAAGTACTATTAAATCTAAATCTAAGTTAAGAACATTAAGAAAAACATCAAAATTATTAAAAAGAAGTTCTAGACAAAGAAGTAAAATTAGAACACTATCTAGTACAAGTACAAAATTAAAGAGTAAAGTAAAAAGTCTAGCAAGTAAAAGAAAAAAATTAAAATCTAAATTAAGTAAAAGTTTATCAACAACAAGAAGTTTAAAATCTAAATTAAGAAGTTTGAGTAAAAGTAGAAGTCTAGCTTTATCAAGAGCAAGCCAAGCAAGAAAATCATATATAGCAAAACTAAAAGCTGCTCAAAAATTAGCATCAATAAGAGCGGCAGCATCATCTAGAAGTATTGCACGAATGAGGAAGAAAATGAAAGCAGCTTCAAGAAAAGCAGCATTACAAAAAGCTAGGGCAATTGCACGTGCTAGAAGTCAATTAAGGGCAACTTTAGCTGCTGCCAGAACAAAAAGAGAAAAAGCTCGAGCAAGAGCTAAATTTCTAGCTAAAAAGGCTGCTGCCGCAGCTAGAGCAAAAATTATTGCTGCTAAGAAAAAAGCTGCATTAAAAAGAGCAATAGCAAGAAAAAAATATTTAGCTAAAAAGAAAGCCTTAGCAAGAGCTAAAGCAATAGCTAGAAGAAAAGCTGAAGCAAAAAGAAGAGCAATTGCTAGAGCAAAAGCAATTGCCAGAAGAAAATACTTAGCCAAACTAGCAAGAGCTAGATCTTTAAGAGCAAAACAATTAGCAAGAAAAAGGTATTTAGCTAAAAAAAGAGCTCTAGAAAGAGCTAAAGCATTAGCTAGAAAGAAAGCTGAGGCAAAAAGAAGAGCGATGGCAGCAGCTAAAGCATTAGCTAGAAGAAAATATCTTGCAAAACAAAGAGCTATTAAAGCAGCAAAAGCACTCGCTGCAGCTAAAGCAAGAGCTATTGCATTAAGAAAAAAAGCATTAGCTAAGAAAAAAGCTGCAGCTCTAGCGAGAAAGAAACGATTAGCAACAATTGCAAGAAAAAAAGCTGCTCGAGCAGCTGCAAGAGCTAGAAGAATGGCAATGTTAGCTAGACAAAGGTTAGCAGCAATGAAAAGAAAGAGAATGAAGATGTTAATTAGAAAAAGAATGGCTTTAGCTAGAAAAAGAGCTGCCGCTGCAGCAAGAAAATTAGCTTTAGCAAGAAAAAGAAGAGCAAAATTATTAGCAAAACGTCGTGCTGAAACGTTAAAAAGAAAAGCAGCAGCAGCAGCAAGAGCTGCTAAAAGAAGAGCAGCATTAATGAGAGCAAGACTAGCTGCTGCTAGAAGAAAAGCTGCTCGTATGAAGGCAGCAGCAATAGCTAGACGCAAACGCGCAGCTATTTTAGCAGCAAAACGTAGATATCAAGCAAAATTAAGAAGATTAGCAAGATCTAGAAGAGTTGCAGCAGCAAGAAAAAAATTATTAGCAAAAAAAAGAGCATTAGCACGTGCAAAAGCAATTGCTAGAAGAAAATATTTAGCAAAAATTAGAGAAGCTAAAAGACGTGCAGCACGTCTACGCGCAGCAGCAAGAAAAAGAGCAATAGCTAGAGCAAAAGCAATCGCAAGAAGAAAGTATATAGCAAAACAAAGAGCTATAGCTAGAGCTAAGGCAATTGCTAGAAAAAAGTATTTGGCTAAAAAGAGAGCAGCAATTGCAAGAAGAAAAGCAATAGCAAGAAGAAAATACTTAGCAGCAAGAAGAAGAGCTATAGCACTAGCAAGAGCACGTAAAAGAGCAGCCACAAGAAAAAGATATTGTAATGCTGCAATTAGAAATTATAGATACTACATTCAACATAGAAGAAATTATCTAAATCTTATGATACTATATAGAGGAATCAGAAATAGAAAATACTTAATATATGCAAGAAGAAATTTAGCTAAATACAGAAGATACTACAGATACTATAAAAAATATGCTAAATACTGTAATAAAAGAAGATTAAGAAAATGGATGAGATGGGGCAGAAATAAAATTGCTGTAGCCGTTAGAAATGCTAGACGTAGAGTTGCGATTTATAAACGTAAAAGATCTAGAAGTAGATCAACATACAATGCAAGAAAATGTAGATTAGCTAAAAAATATCTTGTATTATATCGTAAATTTATGAGAGCATATAACTGGAGAAGAAGACATAGAAATTACCGTGTAAGAAGAGGAGCTTATAGATATAGAAGAGCAGCTCTAAAATATTTAAGATGGTATAGAAATTGGATTAAACACTGTAGAAGAAGTACTAGAAGAAAATCAACTTACAACGCAAGATACTGTAGATATGCAAAGGGACAATTAAGATTATACAGAAGATTTATGGGATACTACAGAAGATATATTAGATACTTTTACCGTTATAGAAGACATAGACATTGGCGTGTAAGAAGAAGAGCTTATAATTATAGAAGAGCAGCATTTAGATTCAGAGGAAGAGCTTATCGTTATTTAAGAAATTACAGAAGATATATTAAATATTGTAGAAGAACTAGACGTAGAACCAAAAGTAGAAGAGTAAACAAAAACTGTAAATATGCTAGAAATTACTTAAATGCATACAGAAAATATAATGGCTACTATAGAAGATACAATAATTATGCAAGAAGATATCTTAATTACTATCGTAGATATATGAGAGCATATAATTGGAGAAGAAGACATAGAAATTGGCGAGTAAGAAGATATGCTTATAGATATAGAAATGCAGCATACAAATACTTAAGATACTACAGAAGATACAGAAATATTGCAAATAGATATAGAAGAGGTGCTTTAAAATACTTAAGATATTACAGAATTTATCAAAGAAGATGTAAAACATCTAAACGTAGAACATCAAAACGTAAAACTAAGAGAAGAACAACATATAACGCAAGATATTGTCGTATGGCAAAAAATTATTTAAGAGCAGCGAGAAAATACAATGCCTACTATAGAAGATATTATGCTTATTATAGACGATACATTAGATACTTCTATCGTTATAGAAGACATAGACATTGGCGTGTAAGAAGAAGAGCTTATATTTACAGAAGATATGCTTATAGATATTTAAGATCTGCTCGTGCTTATTTAAGATACTATAGAAGATATATGAATTTGTATAGAAGATATAATAAATATTGTAGAAAACCAAGACGTAAAAGTACTTGGAAAATAGGAGATGGTATTAGTAGAAGAGAAATCAAAGTTTCAAATAATGCTAGAAACAGAAAGCATTGTATTTCTCTAGTAAAAAGAAAACATCCAAGAGCAAATGGTGCTACATTACAGAGTCGTGGAAGAGGAAGATGTTATGCAGAATACAGAATGAGAGGTAGAAATAGAAATAGAGGATGGATTAGTACATACGTAAAACCAAGTCGTAAAAGAAAACGTAAATCAACATACAATGCAAGATATTGTGCTAATGCAAGAAAATATTATGCAGTTGCTAGAAGATACTATAATTATTACAGAAGATATATGGCAGTTTATTACCGTTACAGAAGAAATAGAAGATACAGAAGATATGCATACAGATATTTAAGATCTGCTCGTGTATATTTAAGATATTACAGAAGATACATGGCATATTATAATAGATACAAGAAATATTGCAGAGGTAAGCCTAAATCTAGAAGAATTACATATAATAGAAGATATTGTAATATTGCTATAAAATATTATAAAATTGCAATTAATAATAGATATAATTATGTGAGAAATATGATCTTTTACAGAACATTAAGACAAAGAAAATATTTAAATTGGGCTAGAAGACAAAATAACATTTACAGGAAATATTTAAGATACTATATGAGATACAGAAACTATTGTAAAGGAAATCGTGCATTAAGAAATATTCATAGATGGGGCGCAAGAAGAATTGCAGCAGCAAAAAGAAGTGCAAATAGATGGAGAAGTAATTATTTAAGAAAGAAGAGAGCTAGAAGATCTAGAAAAAGAAAATCTACTTATAACGCAAAATATTGTCGTTATGCTAAAAAATATCTAGCAGCTGCTAGAAGATATTATGGGTATTACAGAAGATATTATGGTTATTACAGAAGATATATTAGATCTAGAAACTGGAGATATAGAAGATATGCCTACAGATATTTAAGAAGTGCACGTGTCTACTTAAGGTATTATAGAAGATATATGGGATATTACAACAGATATAAAAAATATTGTGTACGTAAAACAACACGTAGGAAATCTAGAGTTAACAGAAATTGTTTAATTGCACGTAGACATCTAGGTGTTTATAGAAGATACATGGGATATGCAAAAAAACATTATGGTTACTATAGAAGATTTATGTATTATTATAGAAGATATAGAAGAAGAGGATATTATAATAGAGCAAGAAGATATTTAGCTAATTATTACAGATATCGTAGAGTAGCATATAGATATTTAAGATCTTATAGAGTGTATAATAGACGTTGTGCAGCATCTAAACGTAAATCAAGACGTACTAGTTCTAGAGCTAGAAATTGTGCATTAGCACGTAGATATGTTAATTTATATCAAAGATATGTGAGAGCATTTTGGGCAAGAAGAAGACATAGAAATTGGCGAGTAAGAAGATATGCTTATAGATATAGAAATACAGCAAACAGATACTTAAGATTATACAGAATTTATCAAAAAAGATGTAAAGCATCTAAACGTAGAACAAGACGTAGATCAAGACGTAGATCAACATACAATGCAAGATACTGTAGATATGCACAAGGTCAATTAAGATTATACAGAAGATTTATTGGATACTACAAAAGATATATTAGATACTTTTACCGTTATAGAAGACATAGACATTGGCGTGTAAGAAGAAGAGCTTATAATTATAGAAGAGCAGCATTTAGATTCAGAGGAAGAGCTTACCGTTATTTAAGAAACTATAGAAGATACATTAAATATTGTAGAAGATCCAGACGTAAAACAAAACGTAGATCAACTTATAATGCAAGATACTGTAGATATGCACAAGGTCAATTAAGATTATACAGAAGATTTATGGGATACTACAGAAGATATATTAGATATTTCTACCGTTATAGAAGACATAGAAATTGGCGTGTAAGAAGAAGAGCTTATATTTATAGAAGATATGCATTCAGATACAGAGGAAGAGCATACCGTTACTTGAGAAACTACAGAAGATATGTTAAATACTGCAGAAGATCAAGACGTAAATCAAGATATAATGCAAGATATTGTAGATATGCACAAGGTCAATTAAGATTATACAGAAGATTTATGGGATACTACAGAAGATATATTAGATATTTCTATCGTTATAGAAGACATAGAAATTGGCGTGTAAGAAGAAGAGCTTATATTTATAGAAGATATGCATTTAGATACAGAGGAAGAGCATACCGTTATTTAAGAAACTACAGAAGATATATTAAATATTGTAGAAGATCTAATTTTACAGTAGTAAGCAGAGGAAGTTCAAGAACAAAAAAATTAAGTGCAAAACAATGTAAGACATACGCAAAGAAAAATAGAAGAAGTTTTAGAACAGGAAGATGGGGATCTGATCCAACTGGATGTTATGTTTGTAAGACTGGATGGTGTAGAAGAAGAAGAGAATATAACAAAGTATTCTATAATTACAGAAACACAAATAGAAACTGTGGTACAAAAGGATATTACTGTGTAAAAAAGAAATAAATAACATTAATAAAAAATAACAAATAAAAATATATAATATTTAACTTTAAATATTAAATATCATTTCTGAAAAAAAAAAAATATACTATTTTATAAACTAAATGGGTAAAAAAACAAAATCAAAATCCAAATCTAGTTCTACATCTAGCGTTGTTGGTTCATTTTTAACGCCAACATCTACTTCAGCATCAACAGGTGCATCATATCCTGATTCTATAACTAGTAAAAATTTACCAACTATAAAATCTAAAATATCATCCATCAAGTCTAGTACAGTAGATAGTCATCCTTATTACACACAAGCACTTTCTAAAATACAAGGTATTACAAAAACTTTGGGAACATCTTTAAAAGATTCATGTGCAACAAAATATTCAGAGAGAAATAAAATTTACAAAAATATGATTTATGGATTACTTGATAAGCTCAAAAAACTTAATAAATTTATTCAAGTTCATAAAAAATCAGGAGCAGGAGCTGGATTTAAAATTGCAGAACTTGAAAGAAAATTAAAACATCTTAAAAATAAATTTCAAAATTCTCGATTAAATGAAAAAGATTTACAAGATAAATTAAAAAAGCTAAAAGAAACTATTATTAAATTAAAAAGAAAATTAGAAGCACATAAAACTTTAAGTTCAAAGTTAGTTAGACTTACAAGAAAAAATAAAAAATTAAGTGCCACTTTACTTAGTACAACAGTAAAAAGTAGAACAAAGAAAAGAGAATTATCTAGAAAATTAAGAAAACTTAAAAAGAGATATAAGAAATCAAGAAGATCTACAAGTAAAAAATTGTCAAAATTAAAACATAAATTAAAGAAAAGCAAAACAATTACAACATCATTGAAAAGTTCATTAAGTAGAAGTAAATCTAAATCTAGAAGATTACGAAAAAAAATGAAAAAAGCAAGTAAAAAATTAAGAAGAGTTAGAAAAAAATTAGTTTCTCATAAAAGAAAAATGGAAATTGATAAAATTAAACAAAAAATGGTTAAAGCGTCTATGAAAAGAATGAAAAAGAAAATAAAAAAAGCAAAAAAATCAGTTCAAAAATTAAAAAAGAAAATTGCATCAACACCTAAAACTACAAAATCATCACAACCAACTGAATGTATTCTAGCTAAACAATTTGCTGATAAAGCTAAAAAATTAATGAGAAAAAAGAAATTTTCAGATGCATCTATTGCTGCTAAACAAGCAAAAATGTTAATGAGAAAAGGTAAATGTAAAAAAATTAGTATAGTTAGTGTACCTATGTCAAAAAATTATTGTATTTTATATAAAGATCACCTAAGAAAAGCAAAATTAAATATGAAATTATTTAGAAAAACTAAAAGAAAAGAATTTAGAAAAAATTATATCAAATTTATGAAAAAAGCTAGAGATGCTAAAAGAAAATGTCCTAAGAAGAAAAAAACAAAAAAAACTAAAATTGTAAAAAAAATGCAGAAAGCTGTTAGCAAAAAAGTTAGAAAAATGGCAAAATCTATTAAAAAAATTCAAAAAATGAAAAAACAGGCAAAAAAATTAGAAAGAAAAATTAAAAAAGGAAAAGCATCTAAAAAAACAATTAATAAAATGATGAAAGTTGCTAAAAAAATACAGAAAAAAGAAAGCAAATTAAGAAAAGCAAAAAAATCTGTTAAAAAATTACAAAAAAAAGTTAAAAAAGTGAAAAAAGTTATTAAAAAGAAATCGTCAAGAAAAGTAACAAAAAGATCTATTAGAAGAATGATTAAAAAAGTAAAAAAAATGAAAAAAGTTCTTAAGAAAAAAACACCTAAACCTAAGAAAAGAGCTATGACTGTTGCTGAAACTAAATGTAAACAAGCACGTGATGCTAGAAAAGAAGCTCTTAAATATAATAAATTATTTAGAAAAACAAGACAACGTAAGTTCTTAATGTTATTTGTTAAATTTAGAAGAACATATGCAAGACTTAAGAAATTTTGTTAAATAATTCTTAAACCAAAATATTTTTAGCCATATTTTCAACTCTATTTATTACATCTCTACCGTAAAAACATTTCCGAAATTTATAATTTATCCAAATTTCGGACATTTTATCTAAATAATCATAATTTTTATTTATATCTCCTTTTTGAGAAATAATAAACCAATATTTCTCAAAGAACATGTCAAATGATAAATCTGGTGGTTTTTCAACAAAAAGTATATTATTATTTTTTTTAAATTCGTACATTTATTATTTTATTAATAAGTCTTAAAATTGTTTTATCAATTTTTTGATTAACTTTGTTAATCTACAAAATTGAATGGATAAATACTCTTTGAGTATTAATTGAATCCTTGGGATTCTTAATCATAGATTATCTACTCGATGAGTTATAACGAATTAATAATCTACGATTATTAATGAATCCTATAAGGATTTACAAGTCGTTATCGACCAATCCCAAAGGGATTAATTGATAATCATAGATTATC
>Ga0163109_10000510_pt1 | contig 31038 bp, 46 predicted proteins | sample CRUFie1St13metaG_FD_108704 | JGI IMG/M metagenome (GOLD analysis project Ga0163109, IMG submission 108704) | Marine microbial communities from the Costa Rica Dome - CRUD Field 142mm St13 metaG | ecosystem: Environmental > Aquatic > Marine > Oceanic > Photic zone | place: Costa Rica: the Eastern...
ACTAATGTTGTAAATAGGTGCTTTCCAGTTTGCTATTTTCATATGTGCAACCATTTCTTCATTACTTGCTAATACGCCTGTAACAAACTCATTGCACATTTCTTCATACAAACTCATCCACTTACCCATACCCCAAACGTGTACAAAGTCATCTGGATCTACTGCTTGAGCTAAACAACGTATCCAAACTTGCGGGCGTTGTTCTGCTGGAATCTGATCCATAATGTAAGGCAACGATTCCATACCAGGCTGAAACATATCTTCAAAGAATACAACATCTTCGCCTGTTACTTCACCGTTACGCATCATTTGCACTAAGTTCATCATTTGCGACATTGCAAAGTAAGAACGGCCGTGTGCATCTAACACTTGGCCTACCTGGATTGCTTTTGTATTATCAATAGTTGTACCAGGCACACTTACCCAGTCAATGTTTCGGCGTTGAAATGCACGCCTACTCCATTCTTCTAACTGTAAAGTATACCTGCCTTCATAGGGCTCTAATCCCATGTAAAACAGTTTACGCATTAGCGTCTTCCTTTGTTGCGAGCTTTTGCTCTAAGCCAGTTTTTATATTTCTGGAAAGCCTGCCATGGTCGACGGTCGTTCCTATATAAATCGGCCTCGTTAAATGGATGACCTTCAGTCCTACAAAAGTCGTGGAACTCATCTAGGTCATTAAAAATTTTATTTACTACCGGATTTTTGATAGTCATTTACCTGTATTCCTTTTCTTATGGGTAAACAATTTGACAGCCGTTTTCGCCATCTTCGGCGACATCAATAACAACAAACCGGCCTGGATATTTGTTGTTGATCTCTGTGTACAAATCATCTGCAATCATTTCACATGACTTATGATTTAGTTCTATAACCTTATCATCATAAAGACTTTCTAACCAACGTTTAAACTGAATAAACTCAATGTCTCTATCATTATGTGTAACTTGTATTTGTACCTTGAAATGAAAAATGTGTCTATGTGCAACACCTAAAAAACTTACATCGTCCCAGCCACCTGTTGCTAGTGCTGGATCGTCTTTTGCCGCTGGATATAAATGAATACCTTCTTTACGAAATGTTACCCAAATACTGCGTTTAGCATTTTCTAATCTATGTGTTAGACTCATTTTAGCATCTTCCTCTCTCATTCGACGTTTCATGTAAGCATAATAACGTTCTTGTTCCATTTTGTCAACTTATTATTGTATCTGTAGTGTATTTAGACCAATCTGTAAAGACAGCCTTCTCTTTTAAATCATGCATTCTATGTACCCATACACCTGGATTAGTTGCATCAAAATCTTTGTCGTCAATCTTAAGACATGCATTGTATCCTAGTTGACTTATGTATGGCATTTTAACACTTATCATTGGTATAAAACGATTGTGTTCGGTGGCGCCACTTTCAAGTAAGCCTTCTATTTGCGAAACATCTATATCTAATGTTACCCAATATCCTTCACTTAACAAAGGAAGTATCATATCTTCCCAAGGCTTCCATTCTGTTAATGTGTTACTTGTAACATCAAAACTCATATTGGCACCGCAGTATATATGTTTACAACCATGCTTATCTGCTATACCCATTATTTCTTCTAAGTCTTTTACTCCGACTACAAATAATGTTTTTTTACCAAACTGGGGAGTATGTTCAACTTCAGTACCGATAAAATATTGAGCATCCTCAATATCGGTTCCTTGATCATATATTCTTTTCATTTGTTTTTACCTGATATATTTCATTCCATACGTTCCAACGTTTTTTTATATATTCGTTGAGTTGTTCTTTATTATAGTTGTTTTTCTTCATATTGTCAATGATTTTATCAAGGTCTTCAAGTGCCATTTCTAAATTTAGCAGTTGGATTTCTTTAGGCCCCATGTCCATTTGTGTATGCTCCTAGGGATTGAAGTTTTCGTTTTACTCTATATATTTCGTCTTTAACCCAAAGTTTTTCAGTTTTTAATCTTCTAACTTCTTCTGTTATATTCATGTTTTGGAATCTTTTTTCTATATCTTGGTCTAAGTTTCGATGTTTTGCAACTAATTGCTCTAAATGTGCCTTAAGTTTATCAGTTTCATTTTCGTAGTTGCTCATCTAACTCTCCTTGAATAGTTCACCAAACTTAGTACTAGCATTAACTGTTTTTTTGCCTACGTTTAATCTTGTACCAATAACTTGCATCCAAAACTTTGTGTATTTGTCAATCATGTCTAAACTTTTTTGTCTATCTTGTAAACTAAAGATTTCATCAACAACTTGTTTAAACTCTATACGTTCAAAGCGTTCGTCAATCAACATATAAGGATATTCTCCTGTGTCATAACGTTCGTTAGCTCGTTGTGTACTTTCGATGTGCATCCATACATTATGACCCATTTGTAATGCATAGCTAAATGAGTCCCAACTTGTTTTACCTTCTTTGCCGATTTTATTCAAATCGCCTGGTTTGTAATAGCAAATATCACTTACTTTACATTCCTTACTAATAGGAGAGTCTTCAAATGCTTCTAATATATTATCGTTTACTACTGCATCACTGTATAGTCTATTATCAGTAGAATACTTTTTATCATCTGCACTCGGAGACATCATATAACTCCACTTGCCTCTATCATCAATACGTATTGTGTGATATACTTGTCCATTTGCAGTCGCTAAAAAAGGCGATGCACAATCATATGTAATCATAAAGTATGGATTGTGATACTTACGCACTGCACGTTGAATGTCTGTAAGCAATACAGCCCATTCTAGTTTACTAGTGCCTAAGAAGTGCATTACGTCATGCACACCTGGTTCAAGTAGTCCGTCATGTATTTGATGTACAAGCCTCCTTAGAATCAAGTGTACATCGCACATGTTTTGTCCTCCCATAGCCCAGCCGTTAAAGTGTGTACTAGGATATTTAGCAGGATCACAATAATGTTTAAACTCTTCATACCAGTTATCAGCATCAGCATGATTACTACCTTGTAGAACATTTAAAACTTTAAAGTTACCACGTCTATTTGCCATATAGTATTTTGCATTGATATGAGTTGCGTCAACTGCGTCTTGATAGCTATGAATATTTGCCGCTTTTGCCGCTTTAGGATCTTGGAATGTCCATGTTGGAATATCTAACATCATTCCATAGTCCATATATTCTTCCATCCAGTTTACTACAAGTTCACGTTTTTTGAGTGCTTTTGGACAGTTTGGATCAGTCCAATCGCCCTCCCACAAGCCTTTAGCAATCTGGAATCCACCTGAGTCACCAAGCAACCAACTATTTTCTCTATCACGGTTGCGACACATATCTTCTTTTTCTACATGCTTATTAATATCTAAATCAGCATGACCTGCACTGTATAATGCCCATTTATAATGAAACTTACCTTTGTCAGGGTTTAGAAAGTTTAGACCTTCTACTTCACCTAATCCAGGAGGAACTCTATTATAATCTACGTATTCACCAAAACGTTGTTTGCCTATAAAAGTTGCATAAAAGCCACTTATACTTGGTAAAAATACTGCATAGTCATTTTGCGTTTCAGTTAAGTTTACTTTCATTGAAACTTCTTCCATGTTTCATGCAACACATAAAACCAAACACCGTTGATTAAAGGTTCTACTATTGCATCTATTGTAGCAAGTTCTAAACTTGCTCCTGTTATAACCATAACACATACAATAGCTATTAGCATATGTCCGATTGTGTATACAATGGCTAGTGTAATACTACTTCCACCTAGTATCCATGCAACTAAATCATTTAGCATCTCTTATAGCTTTCTTTTCTAAACTCAGTTTTTCTTTAGCACTCATTAAATATGCCGCACCCGCTAACACAGCAATAGCACCTGCTTCGGCTACTAATGTTAAAGGTTCACCGTCTTTGCTATGCAGAATAATTAATCTACATAATGCTGTCATAGCAATAATAATCGGAAGTGTAACTGGTATTCTATTGCTTATAAAATAGGCACCTACCATGCCTACAATCTCTGTGTAAATGAACAACAAAAATAAATCAGCAAGTTCGATTGTACGAGCAATCCACATATCATAAACATCACAACCTGCGGCTAATACTGTTAATCCACCTATAGTTGCTAACATACCTTTTTCTGTTAAGGTTGTTGTCCAATGTAAACGTGCGTTTATTTTCTTCTCCGCCATTTTACTTTTGTTGTGCCGGAAGAATGTAATCATACTTTGCCATACCACTATCTACACTAATCATCATAGCACCTTGATCAGTAATACTCATTTTTTTGTCGCCGTCTAAGTTTAAAATAGCAATAGTTTGTGCAACTGGCCACGCCCATGTATGTGTTAATGTGCCTTCGATATCATGTGCAAAAGTAAATGAACCTGCGTGTGTTGCTTCGTCACCAAAGTAAAAGTTTAACATATTGTTTTCTGTTTTTACTTGAAACACAGTTTCTTCTGCATGAGCACCAGACATAAGTTTCATACGTGCAATACTAGCCATACTTGGCTGAAGTTCTACGTCCCAACCTTTACCTTGAAATGTAACGCTTTTTAGTTTTTCTTCAATGATTGCTTTATTCATAAAGCGATAATCATTTTCAAAGTCACCTGTTTTGTTTTCAAAGTGAATATGAGTTGGCATAACTTCTCCGTTGCGTTCTTCTTGTACAACTTCGATTTTTGCATTTTCTTTATATTCTGGATTTTTCAAGTGATAACTTAACTTGCCTAAATCTGGCATACCAAATATACCTGTAAACTCTCCTACTGGAGAATGTGTTGTGGCGCTCATAATAACACTTCGATCATCTGCCATACTTTCGATCTTAGTATCTGCTTCTGCATTTACTTTTAGTGTTGTAATAAAGCCAAGCGAATGTGTATGGCTTACTATATCTTGTAGAATATCTTGCATATTTGTCTCCTATTGTACCATTATAATGCCTAAGTGCGGTTTTGTCAATATCTTTTTAACGTACTGTTATAATCCATTGCGGCTTGCAATGTATTTAGATTAATATTTTTTTCTTTTGCCATTTTTGTTAAGGCTTTTGTATCTTTTGGAAAACACATACCACCCCAACCTCTAAATCCTTCATCAGGATAAACTAATGTGTGACTTTCTCCTATACGATGATCAGAAGCTACTCCTGCTCTAGCATCATCAAAGCTAATGTTATATTTTTCACAAAAGTCATACATCTCATTAAAGAAACTAAGTTTTGTTGCTAGGAAAGCATTTCTAAAATATTTTATTACAATCGCTTCTTCAGGTGGTACAATATATTGTTTTACTTTTGGCCATTGTACTGCATATTGATCACGCCAGTAATCAGTATCACCACTTAATATAACAGAAGAAATATTTTTAACATCATTCATATAGTTTGCGGCTCGCAAAAATTCTGGACTAAAACATAGTTTATGATTAGGAAACTTATCTTTTAGTTCTTTCCAGCCTTGTAAACTTATTGTGCTTTTGATCATTATTGGAGTAGTTTCTGCACACTGTTGTACTACATCAATGACTGCTGACATATCACAACTATTGTCATCTGCTTCTGGAGTTGATACGCAGACTATAACTGCATTTGCATTTGTAAAATCTGCGTATTTGTTTTTTGGAGGATCGTGGATTATAATATCACGCCAGTCTTTAAAAAGAAGTTCATAGGCTTTTCCTACAAATCCATATCCTGCTATAATCATGCGGCCAACTTGCTTTCTTGGAAATATTGTAATGTTTCAAATGTGTGTCTCCAATCACGCACTTGATGTGTTTTTCTTATAAGTTTTGCTAATGGTTCATCATTGCCGCCTGGTAGTGTTTTATCACCAAAGAAATATAAGTTATCTTCAGTCTTAAAATCAGATAGTATTTGTGATTTATCCCAACCTACAGGATATATATCTATGCCTGTATCGCCACCTATTTTTGCCATTATTGTATCACCAAACATCATATTAAACTGTAATGCAATGCTTTCACGTTCACGATTATTTGTATCGTGTTCTACATACATTTTTCTTTCACCTATTGTTGCATTACGTCCTACAACACTAAAGTTTACAGCACCTGGCCGTTCCTCAATATGATTACCTGTGCGTAAAGGAAAAGAACTTACCTCTAACCAACTTTGTAAAAGTGTTCTACATTCATTTGGTAACTTCCAGTTTTTACTTCTTATGTTTTTTCCATATGACCAAACATCATTACCCGAACAGTTATATACTGCTTTTACTCTTTCAACAATATCTTCACCTAGTTGTTCAACTGTTTTAGCATAATCGCTACCAGTAACTAGATAAACGTCATTGTATTTTATAAAATCAAGAAAATATTTTTCAAACGTAGAATCTATTCTTGATCTACTAGGAGTAAGTGTTCCGTCTACATCAAATATAAACTTATTCACAAAAGTTCCTCCAAAATTTACAGTTTGCTAACTTAGCACCTTCTGTAGGAACAGTGCATACACGTTCATGTCTTGCATTTTCCCAACAGTCACCTGTTACGCCACGCATTTGTGCAAACTTTGCGAAGCCATTATCTATACTCAAAATAATGATACCTGGCAAAACCAGCATAAACAATACAATATTAATAAAAGCTATACCAAAGCCTTCATTATGATATGGTTGATTACTCATTTATACATACCCTTTTTCTAAGATCACTAGTACTAAACCTGTGATCACGTTTGTTAAAATATAAGTCTATTTCACGTTTACGACAAATGTCTTTACCCGTAAAATCTTTGTCTCTGTACTCTTCTCCTAGTATTCTAACATTTATATGATACATTGTCAAGATATCTTCTAAATCTTTTTCGGTGCCATACGGAATAATTTCATCAACATACTTTACACCTTTAAGTTGTGTATAACGCTCTACAATGGTTTGCACTGGAGCATTTTTTTCTTCTCTATCTACACTTGGATCCATTTGTAAAGCACATATTAGATAATCGCATTGCTCTTTTGCTTCACGTAACATTTGTACGTGTCCTGCATGTAATAGATCAAATGTTGAACAAGTAAATCCTACTCTCAAAAGTCCACCTCTCTTCCTTTATGTTCCCAAGTTCCATATCTTGTTGGCTCTGGCCCTGTTGGTCCGCCGTGTTCTACTTCTTGTTTTTGCGCCTTATTATTGAATTGATCTGGATCAATGATTGGTTCTGGTTCTTTTAATCTAAATATTATATCACAATATCCACAAACTGCTTCTCCACCTTCTGGTATTGTGTAATATACTAATGGATGATCAAAGTTTTCGCCTGAACATTTTACTCTTGGAGTTTCGGAATAAATTATAACTTTTTTATATCCTTCTACTCTTTCCACATTAACCCCATTCAAATAAGTTGTTAAACGTTGTTTTTTGTTTTGTACTTTCTAAATCATATTTCAACACACCAATCAAGTTGTCTAGTTTGTTGTCAATAATAACTTCTTCCATTGCATCACCGTCAAATGGCAGTTCTTTAAACCAATCTGGTATACGTAGTTCATCTGTTGGATACGCAACACTTGTATAGCCTAACGGATTCTGTTTTAGTTTACACACAATAACTTTCATACCGTCTACAATCTCTTGCGAATACTTGTCACCATTCATACGTTTCAATGTATTCCAGTTAATACTTGCTCTTACGTGTCCGGGCATGTTTGCTTTGCCTTGCTTTTCTTCAAGACGTTGATAATGTCCAATCTTGTTTGCACGTTTAGGTGAACCTTTTTCAAATCCTGGACGTTCTTTAAACTCACGCCTAAATGCACTAATGCTTTCTAATAGCTCTTGTTCAGGTTTCAACTGTAATACCATATCAAGTAAAGTTTTCAAAAAGTCTTGCATGAATACAGGAGTATCAGAACGTTTCAAGTCCAAGCCCATTGCTTTTACTTTACCTAGTTTCCCATCAGTATCTGTTCTAAAGCCTTCCAAATCATATACATTAACTGCATAACGTTTTTTTGTAATGTATAAGCCTGTGTCTGCAACAACTTCTCTAGCCGCCGCAATAACATCGCTACGTTGCTTAGGACAATGAAATGCATCCATCATAAATGCAGGAAATGTTGTATTTGCTTGTTCACATATTTGATCATATAGGGTAATAACATTATCTTTACCCCAAGGTATAGCACCTGCATCTATCTCAGGTTTGAGTATAGGATACGCACTAAAATAGACACTATCAGTGTCACCATAAATAATTCCTCTGCCGACATGATCATATTCTCCTGTGATTATTTTGTTCACTTCGGCACTCATGTGCTTTGCAATCTGTCTACCAGTTAGTGTTGTACTTTGTCCAATACGTTTATCAAAGAATCTACAACCTGGATTAAGAATAGCACCATACAAACTGTTTAAGTTAATCTTTTTAACAAGCTGTCTTTTATCCCAAAAAACAATCTCAGCTTCGTTTTCTGCATCTTTTGCTTTCTTTAACATTTTTTGTAGATCTTTACGTTCTGCATACCAACGCTTTAGTAAGCCCGGAACAACACCTTCTATCTCCCAAGTAAATATAGTTCCATTTGCACTTAACATCCATGGTTGATTACTATCAAAAATAAGTTTGTATATTTCTGCACCACTTAGTACATGACTAGTACCATCTTCTAAATCTAATGTTAAACTAACATCTTTACGTTGCTCCATTACTGCTTCATATTCTAAACTACCAAACTTACCTTCCCAAGCGGCCGCAAATGACTTCTTTTCTAATGTTGTAGCATTGTGCAACATTTCGTCTGTCATGTCAGGACGTAACTGTCCTATAATAGTTTCTGGAGCCATATTCATTGCACGAATCACACTTGGATATAGACTGTTTAAGTCCATTGATCCTATCCATTCATGCACACCTTTTTTAGGATACGCAACATAAGCACCTGCCGCGGCTGTACCACCTTCGTGTTCTTTTCTATTAGGCGATTGCATGCCACGTCTATGTGCTTCATTAATAATAGCTTGTTCTGTAACTGCAACTGCACCCATTGTTGTTTGCAGTAGCACAGTATTGTCATGTGCGATTTCATTTGCAAGATCAATAAAACGTAGTTTCTTATCTAGTTTATCAAGTAATGCAACGTCTTGTCTATTGTATTCAATAAACTTTTTAAAGTCGTTGTTGTAAAGTTGATCAAGTGTACCTTCATACACAGTCTTATTTTCACCAACTTCCATTTCACCAATAGCATCTAGTCTGTATGTGTGGCGTTCTTCATATGTATACTTACGATACAGTTCAAGATAATCCATATGCACACGACCAATAGTATCAAACGTTTCAGCAGTTTTGCCATACTTTTCAAACTCTCTGCGTTTGGGCAACTGCTTCCATAAACAAAAGCGTCTTGTGTCATCTTTGCTTAACACACGTGAAACACGATTTACAGTATACGGAATATCATAACCTTCACTGTTCCAACCACTGATAATATCTGCATCTTCTATAATATCAAGAAATGCTTGTAGCATATCGCCTTCTTTTTCATACAAATATGTGTTATCAAAATCTGCACATTCTTCTTTTGCCTGTTCCATAGTTAGTGTCTTAGGTGGCAATGCAAAAGTTACAAGTGCATCAAGCCATTGTAAATGCACAGTAATAGCAGTAATGGGCATAAAAGGATCACTAGGATCAGCAAAACCACGCTCTGGATCAAAGTCTGTCTCAATGTCAAAAAATGCAACATTTAGTTTAGGAGCATCTTGATTAAGATAATGTTCACTCAAGCATTGAAATATTGGATTTACATCACTTTCAAACATTTTCTTGCCTTTGTTTATAGCAAGTTCTTTGCGAAAGTCTTTTGTATTTTTGCATACAATACGTGTTAACGGATCGCCAAATATACTTTTGTACTTGCCTTTTGCATCTTCATAATAAAATGTATATTTTGCTTGGTATTCTTGATAATGCCTTTTGCCATCTTTACGTTCAACGGCACGTATTATGTCTTGATCACGATCAAAAAATGCATCTACATATGGCATTAAACGTCCTTGTCATATCCTGTTGTTGCAACAATAGTTTCTAAATCTTCAAACTCATCATGTACACGGCTCCAGTCACGTTTTTGTGCTACTCTGATTGCTTTGTTTATCAGTGCAGGCTTTACATTTAGCTCTTCAGCTACTGCTTTTATAGTTTCTTTTAAACTACCTTGTAGATCCTCGATTTCTTGTAAGACAGTCACACCTTCTTTTACTAGACGTTCTAGTTTGGCCTTTTCTTCTTGGCCATACACTCTATCGCTCATGCAATACTCCTTTAATGATTATTCTTAGTATACTATATTTCCGACTCTTCGTCAAGTGTTTTATACTGCCATTCTTCTGTATGTCCTACACTCCATTTAGGTTCAGTTTCTACTTTATAGTTTTGTGAACATACTTTGAAATCTGGCATAAGTAACTTTTCTGGTATTAAGCTACTGTCACGCCAAATAACTCTATTGTTTGGTTGTGCCGCATATTGTCCATTGTCTAGTTTGATAATATTAAATGATTTATGCTCTGGATCATGTTCGCTAAAATTAGTATCAAGATAAGAAATGTCACGATGTGCATTATCGATTGTAAAACAGTATTCTCCAGGATGCATTTTTCTATCTTTGCCAAAATATTCACAACGAGACAAAAGTGGTTTATGTACAACTGTAATATCATAATCAAAACAATCCCATAGTTGTAATACATCAAGCGGTAATAATTCACCGTGATCAGTTTTCCAAACAAATGCTGATATCGGTAACTTATCATATAGTGCTCCGTATTCTGTCAACAAGGTCTCAAAATACAATGCTTTTCCTTCTACACTTTTTACTGATACCCATACTCCAGGCGTAAACTCGCCTTGACCACGTTCGTGATCATATAAAAACTCTTTTCTTACGTAAACTGATTCTAATGGTAAACTATGTACTAAAAACGCCATCACTATTCCTTTCTATAATCTCATATCCTTTTATCTCCTGTTTATACTTATCAGGATCTCCTAATATAAAATATTTAAAGCCAAGTGCTTTATAATATGCACATTCGCTTCTTATTGATTTATATCCTAGTTTTAGACTAGGATCTTTATAATCCCATGCAAACTGGTCTGCTATTACAGTTTGTTTGCTAGGAAATCTATAAGTTAAACTCCATGCAACAAGATTACCATTATTAAAGTATCCTAGTACATCGGAGTTATACTTTGCCTCATGATTCCATTCTTCTTCAAACACAGGATGCGGATTTTCTATTTCATTATGGTCTATATATTTTTTATATATTGCTTCGCATCTAGGAAAATCTTCTACACCTAACAATGTAAAATCTATTTGTTTGTAGTTTGTTTTAGTGAGATCTATTCTACATATCATTTACAACTTCACTATAATAGTCTTTCGTCCAGTATTTATAGTAGTCTTTTTTGCGTAAAATAGATCTGGCTCGTTCTAGTTTTTCTTTTTCTTGTAATAAAACTAAAACATAGTCACCATGATTAACACTTACATCTAAAACTTTTTCTTCAGCATCTGGATGATCCTCTAATGCTATGTAACCACGTTTTTCTAAAAAACGTTCCATACTATCTTCGACACTATTGCTTAAATCATCACTAGAGATGTTTTGTTTATCACAACCAAGTACAACTACTTCTTTTCCTTTTGGCCAATGATAACTAAAGTTTTCCAGCTCACAACTTATGTAAGCAGACATAGTTAAACTATCTATTGGATAAAGAAAATGATAAACAATTTTATCATCTAACATTGCTTGTTTAGCAAACGGACATGGAGGTAAGTTATTAAATGCTGGATTCTGTTTATCTAAAAAGTTTGTTATCCAGTCTTTTACAGACTTTTCAAACATTAGCTAAACCATTGTTGACTATTATTAGTTTTCCATTCTGCAAAGCCATCGTTATACCATTTTTCATCTATAACTTTGCCAAGTTCTCCGTAGTGGTCAACTATTTCTAATAGTATTGCTTGTTGTTCGTCATCTAATGATGGAGCTGTTATTACTACTTGATGTAAGAATGTCAATATATCTTCTAGTTGTGATATTTCTGTAAGATTACGTCCGGTTGAAAATGATTTTACATCCTTTAAATTTTCAACAGACGGATCATCTAAAACAGCTGATAGTCTATCTTGTAATACACTTGGTAAATTTAATCTAGCTAGTTCTACATCGCTACGTCTACCTATTTTAGCTTTAAGTTCTTCTACGTAAGACCCTTCATTCCAAATAGCAACTTGTTCACCGTCTATATCGTTGATTAAATCTTCACCAAAACCTTGCTCACGATATCTTTCGTTAACATTTAAATAATCTTCTCTATTTCGTATTAGTCCTACTAACACTGCCATTGCTTCGTCGTTAGTACCTAATCCGAAAAATGCCCATTGATCGGTTTGACTTTCTTTAAATAGTTTTGCTGTATACATTGGTGCGGCTATAGCTATACCAAATGCTTCTATAACTGCCGCCATGCTTTCTGGCACTTCATTATTATTACCAAGGATAAATTCCATAAGCTCATCTGAGTCTTTAATAGCTAAAACATCTATAGCATGTGCTTTTGTCTCACGAACCATGCCTCTATATATTCTTTTGTATTGAGACGAGTCTGTTGCTTTTGCAAGTTCGCTTAGGGCGTAATCTCTTGTCTTATCGTTTAACAATTGGTTTACAATATCTTTATCTTCGTCACTGAGTTCCACATCATCTGAACTTTTACTAAAGCCTGTTTTTCCTTGACTTTCTTCTTCATAAGCAACATCAAAGTGTACATTAGCCGCTCCGGGATTATCTTCAGTGCCATCACCTATTAGCCATTTTCTATCATCCATTATTTCGTTGTATATAAATGACATAGTATATGTTGTATCAAAGTTATTTGCTATCTGTATACCAACTTCATTTTGCAAACCTAGTAAACGTTCAGGCCCTAAAATACGAGCAACATCACTTTCGTCGAACGGAGTTTGATTTGTATAAAATGCTACCATTTCAGGTAACTGATCATTTAACACAGTCACAACCATTTCGCCAGCTGTTTGCATATTTTCCGGAGTTATTTCTGCGTTGATGTCTGGTATATTACCACCAGTATTTGTAATGGCTGTTTTAAGAACATCGTCTATTAATAATACATCAGTGATTTCTCCTGTTCCTAATTTTACAACAGGATTGTTATCTTCTTTACTTAGTTTATATTTTTCGCCGTTAAACTCTACTTCTAACTCTTGTGTATCACCAAACTGTATAGCACCTAACAGTTGGCGTGGGTTTATACGTCTTATACGCATAAGGTGTCTAACCACATGAGATGCGTATTCAGTTTCGTCTAGTTCTTCATTTAATCTAACACTTAAATCATCTGTAAACTTTGCGTTGTAAGCATCTTCAACCATGTCCCAATCGCCTACAGTTTGTAGTTGAGACATAAGTGTTGCTACTGCCGCAACATCGTTATCTATTGATCTTCCGCCTGGAATAAAAGCAACCCAATTGTTTTCCAGTGCCTCATTCATAGCAGTAATCCATCGAACCTTATCTATTTCTTTGAATGTTGCTTCTATGTCTATTTTCGCAGGATTAATTTTATCCTTTTTTGCTACGTTTTCTGCATTACGGTATTTTTCTAAAAGTCCGTTAGCCATTTCTTTAAAAAATACATATAGTTTTTGTGCTTGGTTTTTTGTGTTTCCACCGCCTGATGTTCGCATAAAAAAAGGCATTTCTTTTCCATTTGCTAATACTGCGTTTCTTGGTGGGCCATCGTTAAAACCTTCTCCTATGTTTCTTACAATACCCTGTACCCAAACTTGGTCATTCCACATGTCTGGAAACTGGTCTTGGCGTGTGTATAGTTCTGACCATAATCTACTAATTTCAGCTGATGTTTGATTATAATCCATGCCTTTTTGAACACATATTTCGTACATCATAATATACCAACCCGACGGGGTAATCGCATTTAGCAGGTCTACCATGTTTCTTACTTCTTTTACTGGAGTATCTATAACAGTATTCACATCAAAGGTCATGCCATGACCTGGGCCTTCTTTAGTTCTAGCCGTTACTCTGTCTTGAACGATTTCTAGTAGTCCATCCATTTGACCACCTTTGGACAAATTTGCTTGAAGCATTTCTAAATCTCTTTTTTCAAGCTCACCAGTTTGTGTGTTTAGTCTATTATCACCTAACTGGTAGTTTATACTTTGTTTCCATGTTTTTATAGCATTATCTAGTGCTTGATCCCATGTACCGTTTACGGGGCCGCCCCAAGCCTTGCCTGCTGTTTGATATGGAAAAGAACTTGTTCCTTTTATTACACCAGTCACAAGTGTGTGCCTTGCTAAATTTTGTTTAATAGCTACAACAGTACTTCCGTCAGGAAGACCTGGATCATTCATTGCTAGTGTAGCTCCACCTGATGTATTAAAAGCATCAAGTAGATTTTCTACGATTACGTCCTTGAGTTTCATTTAGGTTCTCATTTTTTTATTCAAAGCATCGTATAAACGATTTTTTATACTGCTTGTATCTAGGCTGGCTGTCTGTGTTGATTTCTTTTTCTTTGCCATGTTTGTTGCAATAGCATACACAGCACCTTCAGGATCCATACCTTTGTCTTTTGCCCAACTAGCTATTGACTTTTTAGCTTTAGGTTTGTCCATTATTTTGTCTGCTGTCTTGTCTCTTTTTTTGACTTCGCCTTTGGTAAGTTCACGTTCGCTTAACATAGCTTCAAGTGCTTCGATCCTACGCTCTAATGCACTAATACGATCATCATCTTCGTACTGTATGCTGTCGCCAACTAGTTTATCTTTTAATGGATGATCTTGTTCGCCTGTTGTACTAGGAGTGCTTGTTTTTGGCATAGGATCTTTGCCTTTTGCCTGTCCTGCACTACCTGTTTTTTGCTGGCCTTCACTAACACCAGCAAGTGCCGCAAAATCGCTTACACTGTAGTTACGATCCATTTGTAATGAACCCTCTGGCACTTTTGCACTTTCTGTAATATAGTCAACTTTTTTTACTTCAGATGATGGAGCATTACCACCTGCTTGTGCTCTAAGTTTGGCTAAATCTTCTGCTGGATCTGTAGGATCCATAGCAAACAGTTTGTGTTGTAGTGCATTATAGTCCATTACTTTTTCTTCTTTTTCTTGACTTTAACACATTTGTCTACAGTCTTGCCGCCTTTTTTCTGTGAACCAGCATAACGATAGCCTTTCCAACAAGCCTTTCCGTCTCTGCCTTTTTTCTTTTCTTCTTCTAGATCCCATGCTTCTAGTTCAGACTCATTAAGTCCTAGTGTACGCCAGCTTGGATTTCCGCAGTCTGGGCATAATTTTGATTCAGTAATTTCTGCCATTCTCATTGCTAAACTTCCCTTATATGATTTAATCTCGCCATCACTTAATTGACGTTTACGTTGTTTTGGTTTTGCATCTTCTGCTACCTCAACACTTTCAAACTTTGCATCATAATCCATAGCGTGGTAAACACTGCTAATGTAATCTGCGGCTTTAGTTATTTTTGATTGTTGCCATCCTTCAATACCTTCTGCTTCACTTACGCTTTTTAGCATTTCGTGTAACTTAATAGAGTATTTGGCTAGCTTATATAACTCACTACGTGCCATCTGCACCTCGTGATCACGTTCAGCACGGTCGGCTAGATCTGCTAAACCTTCATTAATTTTTTCTGTCATTATAATGCTCCAATAGTATATACTATTTATCTTTAGAGCGTTGCCTGTTCTTCTTCTTAGAGTTTCCGCCTAGTAAACTAGCATCACTGTCTAATGCATTTTTGGCTGTTCCATCACTATTTTTTTGTTGTCTAGAAATCATACCGCCAACTGGAGTTGCTACTGTTGCAACTGCTGATGCAGTGGTTTCACACAATTCTCTAATCTTCATAACCTATCTCCCGTTTTTTGGCCCATACTTCCCAATATTCCATTCGTTCATTAGTACTTAGCCGTTTTTCCTCATGTTCTTTGCATTTTTTAATATAATGCTTCATTTCGTGTTTTCGCCACTCTATACTATATCCATCAGGGTATAGCTCCGCTATTGTTTTGCCCACTTTTTATTTCCCTCCACAAGTTCATATTATGTCCAAGGTCTGCCTGTGACAAGCCCACCTGAGTTTGGATTGTCTACCAGTGTATTAGTATCGTTATTACCTGCGGTGTACATTGTAGGCAAGTCTGTTTTAGTTTTTGTATTATTTGCTCTGTAATATGTTGCACCGGTATCTGCGGCCGCAAGTCCTTTGCGTTTGCTTACAGCAATTCTTAGTTTTTCTTCTTGTCTTTGTCTTTTGTAACCGTTTGATCCTGAGTATCTAGGTATGCAATAAACTCTATCACCGTCAACCAAACCTGCGGCTGTTAGTGTGTCACTTCCATGATCTGTTTGATTTATAGTTTTATCTTTTTGTGCTATTATTTCTGCATACATAGCAGTTATTATCTCTTGGCCTTCTACAGCCTGTGCTAATGCAGTCAAACCATTCATAGTTGTTGATCCCATTGTAACTGTTAAATCAAATTCTACTCCAGTTAATCCTTTACATCTAATAGTTGCCATTACGCTACCCTCATTTCTGTATCTATTGCTTGTTTGATTGCACTTGCTGTTCTTTCAAACTTGTGGTCTTTATACTTAAAACCAATTCCTCCGGCATTTTCCCAGGCATTAATGTTAACACCATAATCGTCAATTAATATATTAGATGTTCCGTCATCGTTTTTAGCAAACTTTTGTTTGTTGTGTGTAATAAAAACATCTTTTGGTGGAAAAAATGATAGATTCTTTTTTATCCATTCACGCTTATGTGGTTCTGATCTTGGATCATCAGCAAGCGGAGAACTACAAATATAATATTCGCCTTTGACTTTTTGTATTAGACTCAATAATTGTTTTGCTTGAGGCAACAATGGAAGTTTTAACCAAAACTCGTCGGTGTCTCTTATTTTTTGTAATGCATCTTTTATATCATGTTCTTTATCTATTTTAGTAAAATGATCTACTTGCATTAGTTTTGCCCATTCGCCAAAGAAATCTGCAAGCACACCATCCATATCAACATATATTTTTGTATTAGGTGATAAATCTCCAAGTGCTTCACGTAAATCAACAGCCATCATTTCTTGCATAATACTGCTAACTTTAGGCTGTTTAATCTCAAAAGAATGTCCACCTTCTAATAATGCTTGTTCGTATGCTGTAAACTTTTGTTTTTCTGCAAGCCCTAAATTAAACAGTACATTAGTACTGTTGCCTTTAACTTTTTTTGATAATGTAGGTGGACGCCCGTCCTTGTCTACTTTGAAACCAAACTTAGCCGCTTCAATGCTAGTTTGATTAACGCCAACATCTGGAGTAGTATTAACACCTTTTACAATACGTCCTACACCTTCATCTAAATGTTCAATCTTCAACTGGTTTCTCCCCTGTTAGATGTGGTTGACTAAACCAAAGTTTAAACCATTCTTTTGTGCCAGGTTGTATTTTTTTCTTACGCTGTATTTGTGCTTTTTCAGTGCCTGTTATGCTTATATTTTCTGGCACATAAGGAGTGAATCCTGTAAACTTGTTACGTATACCTGCAAGGTGCTGTAACTCTGCGATATCCATTATGCCGCCGCTTTGTCTGCCTTTTGAATCCCAATATAACGATTCAAATATTGTTGATGCACTTCACTGCCTACCATTGCTTCTGCCGCTTTTGGATCAACATTGTATTTTTCTAACCAAGTTTTAGCTTGTGGATCTCCTGTAAACCAACGTCTTAACATATGCATGATACCTTCATTCAAATCTGCCATTTCGTCAGCAATGATTTCAGCTACAAGTGCTTTCATATCACCATCACCTAACAGTTCATCTTTTGTATTTTCTATGTTAAACTTTTTGCAATATTCTATCAATCCAGTTTCACACATTTTTTCTAACATTGATGTGTCTTTTTTATTTTCTCTATATTTTTCTACAGCTGGAAAAAAGTTTTTTCTATAAAACATAGGATCGTTACGCATGAATATAAGTAAATCACTCGGCACATCATAATCCGGTTTAGGAACTATTTCTTGTGGAATATCCATATCGTTAAATTCATTTATTTTTACCATTTTCTACAACTCCAATATCTTGCCTTATGTCTTGGACCTGGGTTATCGCAGTTATGTCTTGCACGAAAACTTCTGCGTCTTTCTGGGTTAGACTTTTTGATTTTAGCACCTTTTTGACCAAAGTTAACTTTTACTACATTGCCTTTTGGATTCTTTACGTATACTTTGAACTTTTTAACATCACCTGCCATAGGCTTACCAAGTTTAACTTTACGTCCTTGGTATTCTGCTTCGTCAACCATTTCGTCTTCGTTGAACCATAGAACACCGTATGCTTCAAAAAACTCGTTATCATCATGGAAAGTAACTTCTTGCATTTTACTTTCTTTAATAAATGTACGTTGCTTTAATGAACCATCTTTGTTGTGTGTTTTTCCATATTTTTGTTCCCACTCGGCACGTTCTTTAAAGTTAAATGTTCCTTTAGGTCGTGCAGTTACACTTTCTGTTTGTCCCATACGTATTTTCCTTAACTCATCTTGTATTATTTTGTCTGCTTCGCCCACATCAAAGTCTGACATAAATCCTTGATCTTGTGCCGCTCTCATCATTGCCTCAAAATATTGATCTTCGGTTGCTTGTGCCGCAAACCTTGCAGGTATTACGGAATCATATTTGTCTTTTACATATTGTCTTAACGCTTGCTCAGGTCCAGCTTCTACTTTATTAATAACAGCTTGTGCATCTGCAACTGCTGTTTTTACTGCTGGATTTGATAGTTCTGCAGGTGTTAAGTTACCTACTATTTCTTTTGCAAGTTCTGCTTGTTCTGCAGGAGTTCCTACATTTGGTAAGTTGGCTACACCTGCTTGTGCAATAGTGGCAATTTTATCAGTGTCATTTTCTTGTCTAGCACTATTGATAGCATCGTTGGTAGTTTTTATAACGTCTGCAGGTGTGCTTGCACCTGAAAAATCTACAACTGATTGTGGTTCACCAGGTGTTCCTAACTGAGGTGCTGTAGTATTTACATTAACAGGCTCTTCTGCACTTCCGCCTTGAAAACCAGAAGTGCCACCGCTGGTATCATTTTGTCCTAGTCCTGCTTGAGCATTTGCACCAGCATCTGTGTCTACATTAGGAGGTGTTGGATTAGTTGTGTCAACATTAGGTGCTGTTCCACCTCCTTGTGGTGCAGATAATGTTGGTGCTGTTGTATTTTCAGGCTCACCAGCTATTGCAGTTCCTCTTGGTGTTGTTGTATCATTACCACCGCCAATACGTTTTTGTGCATAAAACTCTATCGCGGCATCTCTTTCAGCTTTAGAAGCATTAGGATTTTGCATAATACTATTAGCTTGTTGATCCGTAGTAACTGTTACTGCTCCTGAATCTGTTGCTGGTGCAACATCTGTATTAGTACCTGTAGTAGGTTGTTCAGGAGCTGTTGTGTTTACATTAGGCTGTTGTCCTTGTATTGTTCCTTGCGGAAACATTTTTTGAAGTTGTTCTTGACTACCGTATGTTCTAACAACTACTCCGTTTTCTGTGTTATCCACATAAGGTTTTTTTCTATCTATATTAAAGTTGCCTCGCTTACCGTTAGGCATTATCATAAATTCTTTTTCTGGTTTTGCGGCTGGTGCTTGTTTCTGTGTTGGTAACGGTTGATCACCACCCGGGCCTGATGGTAGTTCACCACCTTTTAATGGATCACCTAAAGGAGCTCCTCCGGGTTCAGTTGCTGGTGTTTGTGCTTTTGCTTTTGGTAATGCTTGATCACCACCTGGTCCAGTTGGTAGTTCTTTGCCCTTTAGTGGATCACCTAACGGAGCCCCGCCTGGTTCAGTTACTGGTGCCTGTGCAGGTTGTTTTGTTGTAGGCAGTGGTTGATCGCCACCTGGTCCTGTTGGCGGTGGAGCCATTGTGTTAGTTGGTGTTCCGTCTGGTCTTGCTTTAGGTCTAGGGCTTGTTGCAGGTGCCCCTTGTTTTGCCCTTTGCTGTGTAGGTGTTAGTGGAACTTCCTGTGGATTATATGGTGCATCTCTATTTGCTACACCAGCGGCTTGTGAATTTGCTATTGATGCTCTAGTTTGTGGACCTACAATACCATCAACTTGTAAACCTTGATTTGTTTGAAAGTTACGTACAGCCTGTTCAGTTTTTGGTCCAAAAATGCCGTCTTGTTCTGCTGGTGGCATGCCTAGTTGTTGCTGTAATGCTTTAACTTCAGGACCTCTGCTACCTTGCCGTAAAAGGTTTTCATTTAGTTGTTGCTCACTTAGGTTAAATTCAATATCAAAGTTTGAATAACCTTTATCAAATAATTTATGTGCTATTCTTTTTGCAACTATTTTTTGTTGTTTTTCGGATAAACTTTTCTTTATCGGTATTGATAATACTTGTTTATTGCTTTCGCTTTCAAACATTTCATATTCAAAAGAATCTTCCATTAATCCTATATTTGCTGTTGATAAAACGCTGTCGACAATAATGTCTCTATTCTCATTGATGCCTTTATTATCAATAACAATATTAATAAAATTTTTCATGCTGAAATCCTTATACTCTATGTGTATTTATCTATTCAGCAAAAACATACTTATCAATTCGTTGAATGTTATCGCCAACCAGCATCTGTGCTATCATTAATGTTTTTTGATCACGCACATAAAAGTATAAACCTTTTACATAATGACCAGAAGCACAGTAATCTTTTGCTTTGTCGCCCATTTTTGCTAACTTAGGATTTGCAGTAATCCATTTAGATAAAGTAGGACTGCCTGTTTTATTACCTAATGTTACCATATACTCGTACTTAGGCTTCTTTTTGCTCAATATTACATTTTGATCAGCTGTTAGTATAGTAATATTTTCTGGATTAGGTTCCCAAAACTCTACATAACTATGTCGTAATTTATTTGCTAGTTTTACAAGCATTTTGCGATTATTACTGTATATTATTAGATTACCCATTTCGCAACGTATTTTATAATCCGTAGCTTTTTTTAAATCTCTGTATATAGTAATAGCGTCCCAGAAATCTGTTGTTTGAATCTTATCAAATGGTCCATAACGTTGCGGAAGCATTATTTCTTTAGATCTAGGATTAGAATGTGTGTTTATTATATCTAACTTTTTTTGTGCGTATTGTAACCCGCCGTGTTGAAACTCTGTTCTAAATATATAAGCAAGTTGATTTCGTATCGAAAGTTTGTATAGGTATGTATTATAGTGTAATTTTCTTGTTTCAAACAGTTTCATGTTCTACTTCAATAACATCAATACAAATCTCATCTCTATAATCGATTACAATACTACCTCCATCTTTTAGATTACCAAACAACATTTTTTTACTTAAAGGACGTTTAATTTTGCTATCAATAACACGTTGCAAAGGCCTAGCACCCATTTTAGGATCAAACCCTTCATCTACAAGATAGTCTAAAGCCTCGTCTGTAATAGTTACAGCGATATCTTTCTTTTTTACTTGCTCTTTTAGTTCAACTAAAAACTTACCAACTATTTTTAACATAACTTCTTTACTTAGTTTGCCAAAAGTAATAACACCATCTAGTCTATTTCTAAACTCTGGAGTAAAAAACTTTTTAAGAGTTGTATCTTCATAGTCTCTTTCCATTGATTCGCCAAAACCTATTTGATTCTTTTCAGCTTCTTGTGCGCCTAGGTTAGTAGTTAGTATGAGTGTGCAGTTACGAGCATCAGCTTCTTTACCATTGCTTCCTGTGATAGTACCATTGTCCATTATTTGTAATAAGATACTAGATACATCAGGGTGTGCTTTCTCTATTTCATCTAACAACAAAACACAGTTAGGATTTTCTTGTAATCTATCTATAAGCAATCCGCCTGCATTATCTTCATATCCAACATATCCTGGAGGTGATCCTATAAGTTTACTAATACTGTGTTTTTCTTGATATTCACTCATATCAAATCTAACAAGTTTTACACCCATTTGTACACTTAACTGTTTTGCAAGTTCAGTTTTACCAACACCTGTAGGACCCATAAAAACAAATGATCCAATAGGTTTGTTTTCACTTTTTAGGCCTGCTTGTGCTACTAAGATTTTATCTACAATATCTTCAATAGCGTTATCCTGTCCATACACTTGTGCTTTTAAGTTATCCTCTAGATGTGCTAAATTTTCACTCTCACGTTCCTTAACTTGCTCTTCTGGTAACTTAATCATTTTAGCAAGTTCATATTGAATGCTTTCTTTATCAACAAGTTTGTTTTCAGTTATGTCACGCACTTTAAATCTAGCACATGCAACATCTATCAAATCAATAGCTTTGTCAGGCAGTTTTTTGTCTGTTTGATATTTGATACTTAAATCAACTGCGGCATCTATAGCTTCTTCAGTAATTTTTACGCTGTGAAACTCTTCGTAATATTTTGTAACACCTAACAATATTTCCCTTGTTGTTTCTCTATCCGGTTCGTCAATGTTTACTCTTTGGAACCTACGCATTAATGCACGATCTTTTTCAAAAAACTTTCTGTATTCTTCCCAAGTTGTACTTGCTACAACACTTATGTTTCCTTTTGCTAATGCTGGTTTCAACAAGTTTGCTAAGTCGTTGCTATTACCACTGCCGCCTGCACCAGCACCACTAATCATATGTGCTTCGTCAATAAACATAATAGTTTGACCTTTATTTTTTAATCCAGATAAAACAAGTTTAAATCTTTCTTCAAAGTCTCCCCTATACTTACTGCCAGCTAACATTGCTCCAATATCTAAACTAAACACTGTGTATTCTGTTAAGAACTTTGGTACGTTACCATTAACGATTTGATAAGCAAGTCCTTCAGCAATCGCAGTTTTACCTACACCTGGATCACCAACCATAAGGACATTGCTTTTTGTGCGTCTTCCTAATGCTAATGCAACTTGTTCTATTTCATCATCTCTACCAATCACTGGATCGATTTTGTTTAATGCTACTTGTTGATTTAAGTCAACTGCAAAATCTCTTAGTGCTTTATTTGCAATACCTTTATTAGCGGCTTCGTCAACATCTTGGAAAAACTCGCTTTCGTTGCTCATGTATTCTTGAAACTTATCTTTTTTAATACCTACTTTTTGTGTAATAAAAAATGCCCAACTTTTCTTTTCAGTAAGAATACTAATAAACACGTCTGGTATAGTTATATCATTTCTACCTTGAAATAAAACTTGTGTAAAAGCTCTATTTAATACACGCTCTACAGCTGATGTTTTTTTAGGCTTAAACTTTTTTTCTTCTATTTTTATATTTTCTAAATGTGTTTTTAGATAATTTTCAAGTTCTTTTTTCATAAACTCTACATCAACACCATAACCATTTATCATTGTGCCAAACGTATCTTCACATAGCATGGCAAAAAGTAAATGCTCAAGTGTAATGTATTCATGTTGTAATTTTTTAGCATCGCTAACAGCTTTGTCAAATACTGCTTTTAACTCTTTGCTAGGTTCAACCATTAACTTTATTCCTTTTTTCTGCTTTTAGTCTTTTCTTTTCAGCCATTTCAAGTTTTAATTTGCTTACTCTATCTATAAACTGAATACCATACAAATGATCATATTCATGTAAAAATATTCTAGCGTCTATTGCATCAAACTTTGCTTCTATATGTATAACATCTTTTCTGTTATCTGTCAAGGTATCAAACTCAACCATACAACTTATAGGACGTCTTATACTTAACATTAAACCTGGATGGCTAAGACAACCTTCCTTGTCTGATTCGATTTCTTCACTCAAACCTTTGATAATAGGATTCATAACTATAACAGGGTCGCCATGCTGTTTATTGAGTAATGCTCTCATAACAAATATTTGATAAGGAAATCCTACTTGGTTTGCACTTAATCCTAAACCATCATGCTTCATCATTAGATCAATCATGTCTAATGCTATAGGAGCAGGATGCATCATATTAAAATCAAAACGTTCTAGTTTTGTTTCTAATCTTCCGTCAGGTGCTAATACTAGTTCCATCATTTAATTTTCTTACCTCTTTTAACATTTCAAAATCGTGTATATCCGGTGTAATACCTTTGACTTCTAAATACATATTGCCTGTTCGGGCTGTATTCATGTCTGGTAATCCGTGTCCGCTAATACTTAATATTGTGCCTGGATTTGTTCCCTTTGGAATCTTGACGTTTACGTTTCTGCCTAATAAATCTGTAACAATTACTTCTGTGCCTAAAATTAGTTCTAATACATTTATAGCACATTTTGTCCTAATATGCGACCTATCTCTTACAAAAACTGGATCATTTTCTACAGTAACTTTTACATGTAAATCGCCTCTTTGAAGATGTTGTATACTATCATCTCCTAATCCTCTATATTGTATTACACTATTATTTTCAACACCAGCTGGTATTTTAATAGTTGCAACTTCTTCTCGTCCTGTTCCTAACCTATATTTGCCTATAATATCTTTGCCTGTCATAACTTCTTTAAGTTTGACTCTAACATTCAATAATATATTGTTGTTTTTAACTTGCCTTGGCTGTCTAAAAAACTGACCAAATATATCATTCATATTGCCAGTGTTAAAGTTCATCTGGGGCTGTGGATTATCATACTGTTTTCTTTTAGCAGGATCTTTTAAAGTTTCGTATGCTTCGTTGATTTGCTGGAAAGTTTTCTGATCGCCACCGTGATCTGGATGATGTTTCATCGCCAGTTTTTTGTAAGCACGTTTAAGCTCATCTGGCGATGCACTTTTTGCCACACCTAAAGTATTGTAATAGTTCATACTATTACTTATTTTTTAGTGTATTATTTTTTGCTAGTTCCGGCGTAAAGTCCAAACCATGCCGCACCTGCACCAACAACAACAGATATTAAACCTGACTGTTCTAGTGTTGGGTCTGGTAACTCCATATACCAAATAACACATTTGTACAACAAGTAGATGTATGTTGAAATAAAGATACGTGGAAAGATTCTCCAAGCATCTACAGCCTTGGCCAAATGTATTATTTTAACATAAGGATTTGGTCCTAAGTCTTTTACGCTTGTATCTACTTCTAAATCTAGTTTAACTTTTTTTGTTGCGCCTGTGCTACTTGCTGGCACTACAACTTCAGCATCTGGTTTAGATTCTACTGCTGGTGAAGCATCTAAGTCTTCAAGTTTTTTTCTTGGCATTTTTACCCTCCAATTTTTGCAATCTGCCCTCAAGTTCGTCTATCTTTTTAGTTACGTGTGGATACTTTTTACGCCATGCGTCTTTTGGCTGTTCTAGCCAAGTCAATCCCCAACGTTCTACAAGATAGTCTATCGCTCTGTCTACTTGGGCATAACCCCATAAACCGATACGTGTTGTGCTTATGTATGCTACAAATATAGCACCAAATACACTACCAGCAAGCGCCGTGTAAATCCACAAGCGATCACTAGCCATTCTTTCAATCATTTCCCACATAAAGCCCTCTTAATATATGTGTATTTATTCCTCTACAACAACTGCGCCGTCTAGTGCTTCTTCAGCGGCGGTATAATAACCTTCATATGCCGCTATAATAGCTTGCTGTTGCTGTACTAAAGCTCTAATGTCACTAAAGTTTAGTCCAAGGTTGCCATAGCCTTCACCTGTAAGTGCGTAAAGAGCAAACGCTTTACCTTCACTGTTAAGTTTTTTTATGACTTCATCTACATTATCTTCGTTTAAAACAATCCATTCTACATTACGCATGTTAAGTTCATCTACAGGAGGTAACTCTAATGTAGGTTTTTCTACTGGACTAGTAGATATATCAATCTGCTGTGGTTTGGTTGAGCAGGCCGCGAGACTTATAAGTATCGTAAAGCCAAGGACACTCTTTATTAAAAGCGATGCCATTTTCAGCGTTCCTTTCTTTGTCATTAAGTTCTGCCCCCGATAGAAGTTCAAAACATCTACCTGCATTTACTGTACCCCTATTCACAGCACGTTCAATACTTTCTGCATTTGCAATAGCGGCCGCAGTCAAATCTATTTCTTGTAGCTTATCTGCAAGTCTTTGATTTTGTCTGCGTATAGCAGTGTATTGTTCATTAAGTGTAGCAAGTTCGCTAGACGCTTTTTCGTAGTCTTTTTCTAGCGAACTTATAGTTTGTTCATTTAGTTCTACTGCGGTGTTAAGTTTAGCATTGTTTTCTTGTAGGATAGCCAAGCGTTGTTGTGTATCATTGTAATACCAATAGCCTATGCCACCAGCACCCAACAATAATAAAAACATTACTATTGCTAACTTAGCACCCATCTTACCTATCCTAGTAGCTTTTTTATTGTTTTAGGACCAACAATACCATCAGCAACTAGACCGTTTGCACTTTGCCATTTTTTAACAGTACGTGCAGTACCTGGACCAAATATACCATCAGCAGGTGAAATATCAAGTTTCTCTTGTACTTCTGCTACTAATGGACCACGTGATCCTTGTCTAATAGTTTGATTGTAGTCTACTTCAGGTTCTTCATAATCCCCACCAAGTACATCTAAAGCATGTACATAATGTTTTTTACGATCCTCTAAACCAATAGTGCCTCCATTAATACGTTTTGTCATACCAACAATATCCATATTATCACAATATTTGTTTATATTGTTTGTATCCCAAAACCAACAAGCTGAGTCTAATGCACCTTTCTTTGTTCGTACATAATCTACTGCTTCTTCCGGCGACATGTCCATTTCATCTGCAAACTTTGTATAGTTGTAACGCCCAGTAAGTTGTAGTATTCCACCACCTCTAAATCGCCAACCATCTCCACTGTTAGTATCGCCATTGTCCATGCGGTTTGCATAAATTACGTTAGCAATCTTTTCCGGTTGTCTGTGGTATTCGTTTGCATCTCGGCCTGCTCTTCTAAAGTATTTTGGAAATATAGTATTGAGTGCTTTTGCACTATAGTTTAAGTTTTCACTCATTACTCTAAATCCACCCGATTCATGCCCGCACTGTGCAATAAATCCAGCAACACGCTCTGCTGTATCAACTTCCCATAATGGAAGTATTTCTAGCATTGCATTATACCAGTCTCTCCAATCATCTCTATGTATAAGCTCTTCAGCCATCCATGGTTCAAAATCGAATTTAAAATGTTCTTTACCCATTTGAGTTTTCCTTTATTTTAGGGGTGCAGGCTTCACATCTGCAAGATTCACATAATTTTATTATTGTATTTGGTGAAGCATAGTTAGGTACACCACAATGTCCAGGGTGTCCGCAGTTTTTACAATATGTTCCGTTATAGTCTTTCGACCACGAGTGTATATCCATTGTTTTCCAGTGTTAACGTTTTATTACCAAACTTAGTAATGTTATAGTCTCCAAGGTATTTAGTTAGAAACATGATCTCAGGATAGTCATTCATGTTAATTTTTTCAGTAAGTTTTTTATTCATAGTTAACGTATCACTAAAATCTTTTACTTCAAATCCAATAGGATCTGCATATGGTTTTTTAACTATAAGTGTATCTCCAAACATTTCACTGTTTTCAAAGAAACTGTTTGAGAAGAAATCCTTGAAATGATCCATTCTAGTTTCAGTAACAGTTTGTTCATATGCTGACGATGTTGCTGGAATCATTTCGCTTAGATTTATGTCATTTGCTTCGTAGCTAGAAAAACTTTTGTGGTAACGGAATCTAAAGTTATCTATTTCACCAAGTTTACCTACACCATCTAATAATGTACCAATGTTACCAGGAACATCATTATTTCTTTCCATTTCAACAAAAACTTTGTATACACCTTTTTCAACTTCTCCCGGTGTATGATCTGCATCTAGAACAAAACCATAACCCTTTTCAATAAAGTCTACTAAATCTGTAGCGGCCTGTTCTTCATTAACTGTAAAACTAACAACAACAACTTCACCGTCTGTTCCCATTTTACTTTGATATGTATCAACTTCAAATACAGGCTTAATCATATCGTGTAGATCGTTAGCTCTTAGACCCATTATACTGCTCCTGGTGCTGGCGCCGCTGGTGCCGCTCCACCCGCTCCGCCTGCTGGTGGTGCCGCCGGTGCGGCTGGTGTTGCCGGAGGCATTGGCATACCGCCTACTGCTGGTGGTGGTGCCGCCATTTCTCCGCCTTCTTTTTCTGGTAGTTCTATCTCTTCTATTGATCCACCATAAATGCTAATAATAAGTTTTTTAGGCATTTCTATATGCACTAACCAAATAGGCACTCTATCAAGTTTGCCTTTTTTTGTACCTGGTCTAATATCAGCTGGCTTTCTAATTTTTCTTGCTTTGATAACACTTGATTTTTGATATTTAATTTTACAATCATAATCTAATAATCTTTTACCACCTTCTGGATCAGGCATATCTTTTCTAGGCCACATAAAAGAGCATTTTACCCAATGTCTATCAACTTCTGGACCTGCGGCTAACTCGCCATCTTCCCAGTTATCGTAAACATATAATCCAAGTTCGTCAAGTACTCTTTCAAAGTCTTTTAATATTGAAAACGCTCTATCGTTTTCATATATTGAAGATAAATTTTCTATAACATCTAAAGTGTCTAATATATTAGGCATGTGTATCCTCGCATCATTATATGTATTTATCCATATAGGAAAGAGTTCAAAAATAATTCACTACGTATATTAGTAACGGTAAAAATGGTTAAATACCATGCAGGGAAGGATTTTCCTGTTAAGGAAAATATAAGACCCTGTTTCAGCTCATAGGAGGACTAAATGGGTAAAGCTAAAGCCAAAAGGCAAGCACATATTAAATCGGCTACAAACGTAGTAAAACTAAACAACTTCCTTCCAAAAAAACAACGCAACGTTGACATACTTCCAAGAAATAGAAATCAAGAAGAATACATACTAGAACTACTAAGTGAGGATAAAGATATTGTATTTGGCATTGGACCTGCTGGTACGGGTAAAACACTACTAGCATGCCAAGCGGCAGTGAAAGCATTTCTGGAAGGTGAAGTAGACCGTATTATAGTAACAAGACCGGCAGTTAGTGCAGATGAAGATATTGGATTTCTTCCTGGTACATTAGAAGAAAAAATGGCACCGTGGACAAGACCTATATTTGATGTATTACGAGAATATTTTTATTCAGGCGAAATAGAAGGTATGATAAAAGAAGGTGTAATTGAGATTTCTCCACTTGCTTATATGCGTGGAAGAACGTTTAAAGATGCATATATTATTGCAGACGAAATGCAAAATGCAACACCAAATCAAATGAAGATGCTACTAACACGTATTGGTCGTGGATCTAAAATGGTTGTTACAGGAGATTTAGCCCAAGCTGATAGACTTAAAGATAATGGTTTGATAGATTTTACAAATCATTTACGTAGAGGAGAATCTACAAGGATAAGCACTGTAAGATTTAACAAAGGTGATATAGAAAGACATGAAGCAGTAAAAGAAGTATTGCAAATATACGGAGACGTTTAGTTACTCCATCATCATATGTCGCCACTGTTTAACTCTTGACGGATAACGAGGCTTCCATTCGCCTTCTAAATCCTTAGTGTTATCTTCGGCCCGTAGTAAATAAAGCACATATTCTTTGTCTGAATATGTTAAAGTCCATGACTGTGCTTTTACAGGAGGTCTACCCATTGCATCATAAAAAATTTCTGCAACGTGATATGGTTTAAGCCATATATATTTTTTGCTAAAACTGCTTTTTACAGGCCACCATGCAAACTTTTCAGTCCATTTTGTATGTGTTTCAATCGCTTGTGGCATTGATACTAACTTATGTAACCTAAAGTATTGTGTCTGCGAGAGGAAATATCTCTGCGATGACTTTAGCACACTCGATAGCGATCTCCATGTGTTCTTTTTGTGTTCCATTTGCACTCCGTAATTCAATATAATGCACCCAACTACGTATTGTACCATTCATATACAAACGTGTTTTAGTAAGTCCTTCTGGTAATACTTTGCGAGCTACTTCTTTTGCTATACCGTTTGCAATAGCCCAATCGTATGCTTTTCCTGCCGTATAACAAACATCTTGTTGTAACTCTTCCCATCTAGAAATAAGTTGAGCCATTCCTTCTTGACCTACATCAATATCAATGCTATTCTGTCTGTTTTTATTATCCTGTAAACGTGCTTCACTTGTTACAAATACTTCGCCCATTTCTCCTGGTTCAGCGTAACGCTGTGAAAACTCTTGAAAAGCAAAACTTCTATGTCTAACAATCTGATGTGCAATATCTCTTGTTGTTTCTATTTCTAAAACTGCATTAACCATTTCAAGTGGCGACCAATGTGCATGTTTAATTAAATATTTTATTAAACGTTCACTGGTCTCTTTGTTTATTTGTGCGGCAGGATTACTAACTTTGGCACAAAATGCAATAAGCTCTTGAAGATCTGTTAATCCTTCAGCTTCAAAATCTTTTGTTGCTTTACTATAGCTTACTAAGCGAACGGCCATTCTGCTAATTCTCCTTTTAAATTTGATAGTCTTTGACTAAGGAACGATATTGTTGTATGAATATGTCCTGTATCGTGAGGTTGCAATAAACTCTTGTAATATTCTATTTCTTCCTCTAATACATTTATTCTTACTAAATCATTTATTAGTTTTTTGTTTTCTAGCTTGTTCTTCATCTTTTTTAATATTCATTAGTTTTGACATATAGTCGGTTGCTGTCGTTGTAAACCATCCTGGTGCTAATCCATGTATAATCATTACTGGAAATAAAAGCAAGAAAGTAAATCCAATCTTCCAAGCTCTAATCAAGTGTGGTATAGGTCCTAAATCTACTTCTTCTAAATGTGCTTTACATTTTTTACTAAACATCTTGTCTCCTTTTTGCAGTGTAAAATCCTGCAACAAAACTACCGCCAACAACAGCAGTCATAAGCACTCCGTGCCAAATATAAAATTCTAACATTAAAATTGTTTCCATTACTAATCTCC
>Ga0163109_10000512_pt1 | contig 31005 bp, 21 predicted proteins | sample CRUFie1St13metaG_FD_108704 | JGI IMG/M metagenome (GOLD analysis project Ga0163109, IMG submission 108704) | Marine microbial communities from the Costa Rica Dome - CRUD Field 142mm St13 metaG | ecosystem: Environmental > Aquatic > Marine > Oceanic > Photic zone | place: Costa Rica: the Eastern...
ACAGTGATTATTTTGAAGGCTTAGATAAATTAGGTCCTGATTGGGTAGAATTATATACACCAACAGTACAAACATTTTTAAACAAAGCAGGATTTAACAAAAATAAAAAATGGAAAGTAGATGTTGATTTATGGTATAATGTAGGTGTTCAAGGTAGTTTTCAAGAAGAACATGATCATCAAGGAGGATATCCAAGTACTCTATACAGTGCTATACATTATTTAATATTTGATCCTAGTGAACACGAATCAACTGTATTTTACAATCCAATGCATCATATGTTTTTACGTAATATGCATCCTTGCAAAGGCTATGAGATGCCAGATGATTGGAACCAACCGTGGCATTTGCCTAAAGTAAAAGAAGGTGATATGGTATTTTTTCCTTCATATGTAAGGCATAGTGTACCGCATCAAAAAAGTACAAAAGCACGAGCGACTATTGCACTTAATTTAACAATTGGTGATCCTGGTCAAGACTTATTTAAGGATTCATAATGGTAGAAGAAATAAACCCATTTCCAGTATACATATACAAAATGAAATCTACTCGTCATAACGAGATAAAAGATTACCTAATGAAACATGTATATCCAAAATTTAAAGAATCAGGTCCTAATGGTGGTTTACAAAAAATATTTACAGATTATTTACCAGGGACTGGTGCAATGATACACTGGCCTTACTTATATGATAGATACAGAGAAGATGTTAACACTATATTGTCAAAGGTTGGATTTACCATTAATGATTCATGGGATATAAAAATGAAAGGTTGGTATAATTTTAGTACCGGTAATGACGAAGAGTGGGTACATGATCATATTGGGGGTGCAACTAACATAAACTACAGCTTTGTTCATTACATTCAATTAGAAAACGAAAAAGATGGTACTATATTTGTAAATCCTAATTATAAACTTATTAGAAGTATCATGCCAACAAAAAATATTAATTATTTGCCTTCTAGTTTTTTTAACGACAGATATCAAGTAGAAGTAGAAGAAGGAGATATTGTTTTATTTCCTAGTTGGTTAGATCATACTGCACCAAGACATACTACAAATAATTTACGGATAACCACAGCAGTAAATCTAATGATGAGATGTAAAGATAATGATCAGGACGGTTTTTGATGCAAATTTGTATAATAGGCGGGGGCACTGCAGGTTGGTTGTCTGCGTTAATGATATCAAAAGCATATCCGCAACACTCTGTTACAGTCATAGAATCTAGTAAAATTGGAATAATAGGTGCGGGCGAAGGTAGTACAAGTGTATTAACATCTTTACTGAATAACACTGTCCTAGATATTGGCACAAATTTAGAAGAATTTATTGTACAAACTGGTGCTACTTTAAAATATGGTATAACTCATAAAAACTGGACTACAAAAAAAGATCATTCATATTTTGGACCTTTAGGAGGAACACCTACAGCCAGACATGCAAGAGACTGGTTTTTTCTAAATCAAATGGTTTTACAACCATCAAAAATACATCACACTACTTTAGAAGGATTATATTTAGATTACGACTTATCAGATTACAAAGATGACAGCTTTGCAGTTTCGCCAGAAGGTGAATTACAATTTTCTTTTCATTTTGATGCACACAAAGTAGGACAATATTTTAAGTCTAAAACAGAATTTGTTAAAACAATAGATAGTGTAGTCAAAAAAGTAAATTTGGATTCGCAAGGTTTTATCACAAGTGTAAATTTAGAAAATGATAAAGTGATTGAGGCAGATTTTTTTATTGATGCAAGTGGATTTTCAAAAGTTTTAATGTCTCATTTAGATAATCCTTGGGAAAGTTATTCAAAACATTTACCAGTAAACTGTGCTATGCCTTTTTTACTACCAAATGAAGAAAAAATAAATCCATATACTTTAGCGTATGCACAAGGTAACGGATGGATGTGGCAAATACCTACAATGGAAAGGCGAGGATGTGGATATGTGTTCTGTGATGATTTCACTACACCAGAAGACGCACAGAAAGAAATAGAACTTACTTTAGGGCATGATATTGATCCTATAAGAATTTTAAAATTTGATACAGGTAAATTAAAATACAATTGGCGGAAAAATTGTGTAGCTATTGGATTATCTAGTGCTTTTGCAGAACCTTTAGAAGCAACTAGTATACACTCCACAATAATGCAATTACTTTATTTGGTGTATAACGGATTATCTGGGTACGGAAAACAATATGTACACAATGAAGGCATAGTAAATAATTACAATAATTACACTTCTAAAATATTTGAAAATTATAGAGACTTTTTAAATATACATTACATGGCAGGACGTCAAGATACAGAATTTTGGAAGTATATGTCAAGTGAAAAATCTAAAACTGATAAAGTTAATAATTTAATAGAAATTTGTAAACACCGTATTCCTAATCAAAAAGATTTTGAATTAATAGACGGCGGTGCAGGATACGACATATGGATTTTTGTAATGGCGGGGATTGGACTTGTAACCCAAGACTTGTGTAAAAAAGAATTAGAAAATCATAAAACGTTTTTAAACCATCATGCAATGGATGAGTATAAAAATGAAGTAATTTTTGAACATAAGAAAAATCTTAGTTATCAAAAATTTATACAGAACATGAAGGAGAAGTACAATGCCAACACCGTTTGTAGTTGAAGATTTATTCGAACTAAATCCAAATAGTGATATTTCTTATCACCAAGACTATATGTGTATTGACAACTACTACAAAAATATTGACGAAATACAAAAAGTGTTTTCAACAATGTACGTAGAGTCGTGGAAAATGAGTAAATGGAGTAGAAATTTTAGAGATTACTATGATTGTAGACCTTGCTTTGCTAATTGGGAGCCAGATGAAGATAAAATTAATGCAAGAATGGAGCCTATGAATCAGTTAATAGGAAGAGAATTAGGCATTAATGACATTGCTATAGAACGTAATCTTTCTTTTAATGTTTTTAAACATAATAAAACTGGTTTGCCAAAAAATATGCAACACCATCCGCATTATGATACTGATATGGTAAACATACTTGTGTATCTTGACGAACATAGTGAACATGGTGGTACAGCACTTTATGAAAATGTAGATATTGTAAACAAAGAAGCTTCTAATTTAATTATAGATATTTCAAAATATGATATAAAAGAAATCATTCCTGGAAAACCTAATAGATGTGTGATTTTTAATGGTAATCAATTACACGGTGCATACATCGAAAATAACGATATATACTACAATAACTGGAGAATTACTCAAGCAACTATTATTAAAAATGCTAGAGCAATGATGGAATTACAAGGTGATGTGTAATGGTAGGTAGAGGCGGAGTTGTACCCGGCACAAACATGCTGGAAAATAGCGGAATTTACATAAATGAATTAAATCCTTTTGTTTTTAACACACTTAAAAAAGATTGTTTAGAAAATGTAGATGATATACAAAAACAATTAAAAGATCGCACAGGCGATTTATTACAGATGTTTAAGATTGATGCTCCAAAAGAAATGTACTTTAAGCAGCCTACCAAAAGTAGGGACGGATTAACTAGAGAACTGTTGCAAATTTGCAACGAATTAATGGACGCATATCCTGAGTATCTTACAAAAATAGGATACTATATGGAGGAAAACAGTTTAGTAGATTTGTATGTGGAAAGGTATTGGATTAATTATCAATTACCTGGAGAGTTTGTACCTTTACATCAACATTCTGGTGTTTTTAGCTTTGTAGTTTGGGTCAGTTTACCAGAGGTACAAGTAAAGAAAAACATTCCATACAACGGAATGAAAGGATATCAAGGCGATTTTGAATTTACGTATCCTGATATTTTAGGCAGTTTGCGTAGTATTAGACTAGCCCAAGATAAATCTTGGGAAGGAAAAATTTGTGTGTTTCCAGCAGGATTACATCACCAAGTTTATCCTCACTTTGAAGATGATATAAGAATTACTGTTTCGGGTAACATTAGAGCAAAATTGACAGAGGTTAAAAAATAATGATTCCTATACAGTTTGTATGTGAAGATCCTCAAATTGTAAAACAGTTTAGTCCTAAACCTATTTGTGAAGATTATCCAAAATGGTTAGACAAAACAAACAGTAATGAGAATGAATTTAGTATCAAAAACTGTGGTCCAGCTATGGATTGGATTAATTCAGGTTACATAATTTATAATGCTTGGGAATATACACTTAAAGAAAAAATAGTAAATTTTAGAAAAGGTACAGAAATTGAAAGTCAAAATCCAAGACCAGAAATAAGAAAAATTAATCCTTCTATATATTCTGGGTTATGTGCTCCTATACCAAACGGTCCGCACAGTTATTTTAGGCTTGAAACAGATTTTAAAGTTGTAACACCTCCTGGTTATAGCTGTATGGTGATGCAACCTTTTTATGATTTTAACAATAAGAGTTACACACTGTTTCCTGGCATTATTGACACTGACAAACATGATTGGGTTATAAGCACAATGGGTGTTGCACATGATAAAGAAACAGTTGTATGGCCAGGTGACAGAGTTTTACAAATTATTCCATTTAAAAGAGAAGAATGGAAAATGGAAGTACGTAATGAAATGTATGTTAGCCAACTATTTCATTACATAAGAGGAGCATACAATTTACTTTTTAGAGCAAACAAGGTATACAAATAATGGATAACTTAATAAAATTTGTATCTTATGATAAATCAGCAGAGCAATTTTTTCCTCCTTTACCTATGAGTAAAGTTGTCCCCCAATGGTATAAAGATACCGATTTAGAATGTGAACATAAAGCGACTGACCAGATTGTACCTACTATAAGAAAATGTGTTCCTGTAAGAGATTATTTAACTTGCGGCTATGTAATAAGAAACCCATACGAAGTTGATATAAAATACGAACCTGATGAGGAAGGAATTGTAGGTGTTTCTACAGTATGTCCTGTTGATGAATATATATCTCAACATCCTTGGAAACAGGCTCCTACGATAATGCAAGGTATTAAAAATCATTATTTTAAAGTGGCAAATGTATGGAAAGTAATTACACCTCCTGGTTATAGTTGTCATTTTTATCAGCCTTTCTTTCATTTGCAAGAAGACTATAGAATGTTTCCTGCAATAGTTGATACTGATAAACACGATGATGCAGTAAATTTTGTAGGCTTAGGTATTAAACATCAATTCAAAATACCAGCAGGAGCTCCATTGATGGTTGTTTATCCGTTTAAAAGACAAGATTGGAAAATGGAGACTGAATATAAAGATTATTCAAGACAAAATAGTTTTAAGTTTTTTATTAAAAAAATGTGGCATGGTAATTATGCAAAACTATTTCATAGCAGGAAAAAATTTAGATAGATATGTTTAGTATTTTTAATAGAACTCCAACAATAACTTTAGATTGTTTTACTCCTATTACAGATTTGCCTGATTTATTTCCTATAAAAAAGGCTTCTGAAATTATGCCTAATTGGTGGAAAAATTTAAAACCAACAGTTGAATTTAAGGGCATAAACAGAGGCAGTTTAAAAATGTGTCCAGGAGTAACAGATTATTTTAAATCAGGTTTTATAATTACATGTTGGAGAGATTTTATTATTGAAGTAAACAGTGGTATACCAAATGTTATTCCTGAAAACACTGCCGACTTACATAATCCTATTCAATGGGGTGACGAAGCTCTACAAGGATATGCACATATTAAATTAATAAGTCCTTGGAGGATAAGAGAAAAAACAGGGTGTAAATTTTTATTTACAAATACATTTTGGCATAATAATACACATCAATATTTTGTGCCCAATGGTGTAGTTAATTACAAATATCAACATACAACTAATGTAAATTTAGTTGTAAATAAAAATGCTTTTCCTAATAGATTTGAATTAAATGCTGGAGAACCATTTGTGCATTGTTTGCCTATATCAGATAAAAATATTAAAATAAAAATGCATGTAGTAAGCGATGAAGAATTTGCTAAAACTGATGTATATCATTTTACTTTCTCAGGTAATTATTACAAATCTAAAAAATTTAAGGAGGAAAATAAAAAATGATCGAATGGCTTTTTCCAATGCCGGTTTATTGTCATAAGCCAACATTTGATGAAATTTTTCTTGTTCAGAATGAAATAAAAAAGAACTTACCTAATATTATAGAAAATGATAATTGGGACAAACCAGAAGGCTGGGAAGATGAAGTTGAAACAAACATAGGGCATAGATGGCATTCTATTGCAGATTATGGCTTGACAAATTTAGAACAATATATACAAAAGCATACTGACATATATAGGAACGAACTTGAACCATTTATGAATAACGATATATTCCTTAGTCATAGTTGGTTTAACTTAAACAAGGCAGGCCATAGTCAAGAATGGCATGCACATACAGACAGCTTTATTAGTGGAGTATACTACTACCAAACTAACGGACAAGATGGTGATTTAATGTTTAAAAACACTAATCAGTTCGCACAAAGAGGATTTTTTCCAACTGGAAAAAAAGTACCAGAGAAGGTTTTTTACTCACCCGTTGAAGGAATGATTTTGCTCTTTCCTGGATGGATGGATCACCGGGTCCAGGTAAATAAAACTGAAGATACAAGGATAACAGTAGCATTTAATTGGCTTACAGTTAACACATTAAGAAAAGGATTGATAAAAGATGAGAGGACCAATAAATAGAATTATTATAGCTGGCGGTGGATCAGCTGGATGGATGACCGCTGCTGTATTATCACAGCAATTTCCGGAGAAAGAAATTGCACTAGTTGAATCACCAGATATACCAGTAATTGGTGTAGGTGAATCAACATTGGGTACTATTAATAGTTACCTTGATATGCTTAATTTAAAAGATGAAGACTGGATGAAAGAATGTCAAGCTACATATAAGTTAGGCATCAAATTCACAGATTTTTACAAAAAAGGTGACGCTTATTATTATCCTTTTGGTATTAAAGATCATCAAAATACACAAGCTGGTTGTACTGACTGGTATGTAAAGAAAACTCTCAATCCTGATACACCTGTAAATGACTTTTACGAAAGTTTTTACAGTAGTATGCCTTTTATCTATGACAACAAAATTTATGATAATGAAGATGGTCAATTACCAAACTTCAGTTGGAAGTCTGATGTTGCTTACCATGTAGATGCAATCCAATTTGGTCATATGTTAAGAGATAAAATTGCATTGCCAAATGGTGTTGTTCATGTAAAAGCTAATATTGTAAAAACAAATATTGAAATGGAAGGTAACATTGAATCTATAAAACTAGATAATGGTGATGAATTAGAAGCAGATCTTTATATTGATTGCACTGGTTTTAGATCTTTACTACTTGGTGAAGCAATGGATCAATATTTTGAAGACTGGTCAGACTGGTTACCTAACAGAAATGCTATTACTTGTCATGTTCCTTATACCGATAAAGATAAAGAAATGGAAAATGTTACCAACTGTACAGCATGGGATCACGGTTGGTGTTGGAATATTCCGTTATACAATAGAATTGGTGCAGGATATGTATATGACAAAAAATATATAACACAAGAAGAAGCAGAAGCTGAGTTCAAAGCATATTTGGACAGTGATAGAATGGCACATCATGATCCTGAAAGATCTAAAAAAATTGAAAAATTTGATCATATAGATATTAGAAATGGTGTATATCATAAATGCTGGACACAAAATGTTGTAGGCGTTGGACTTTCTTATGGATTTATTGAACCTTTAGAATCTACTGGATTACTAAGTGTACAAGAAATACTTTTAAGATTGTGCGAAACACTACATAATCCACAAGTGAATAGAGCTCATGTTGATCATTTTAACTATGTTGTAAAACAAATTATGACTGGTTTTAAGTATTTTGTAGCTTATCATTACACTTTAAGCTCAAGAAGAGACACAGAGTTTTGGAGAGCTGCAGGAGAATTTATTAGAATGGATGCAAGACTAGATGATCCTAAATTTAATAATTCAGCAGAAAGTTTACCAGCTGTAATGGCAAATGCATTATTGCAATCACATGAATTGAGAGGAGATCTTTCTATGGGAGGTATTCCTGATATTTTTGTTGGGAATAGATGCATTCCATCTAACAAAACACAACTGACTGTGTTGGAAAATTTAATGATTGCAAGAAACGGATCTGCTCCAGAAATTTACACAAAGCAGTTGCAAGATTACTGGGATCAGAAAAAAGATTATATTCAGACGCTTGCAAATGACTCGCCAACACACTATCAATATTTGAAAGAAAAAATATTTGATGGTAAAGATTTTGATATGGCTGTGAATAAAAAGCAGGAAGAAACTCCTCCTGCTAAAAAAAGTAAATCTAAAAAATCTAAATAATTAAGGAGCTTCCGGAAGTTGAATGGCTTCTTCAGTTGTTTCGTCTATAGCGTCTGGATTTTGAACCATATGCTCCATCCTCTTGGTATCTTCTGCTTCAATTTGAGCACAAGATTTTACTTTTGCCGCAGTAAGTAATGCTTCTTTATCAGCTGGAATAGATCTCACACCTGGTTTCGCCATTTCCTGTTTGATTATAACTTTAATCAAATCCTCTTTCATTTGCCTAATGTATTCTGTAATATGTTCGTCAACATATGTGTTAGGATTATCTGTTACATAACATAATGCTCTGTAATCTGCGTCTGAAATTTGAACTGTGTACTGTACTGCCATTTTCTATTCCTATGTGTTTGGATTACCCATTAATGGGCCCCTGTAATTAGATACTATATCATCTCTGCTGGTTGTAAGAGTAGCTTCACCAGGATCATCTAAAATTCTATTTAACTCAGCTTCATATAACTTGTCTTTTGCAAGTTCAACAAGATGTCCAACTGCATTTTCAATCCAGTCTTGCGGATCCATACAATAATGCCTAAGCACTTTTTCTTCGTTGTCTGTAATTTCAAAAACAATATTTCTCATCTATTCCTCCATAGTATTTATGCAACTAGAAAGCCGTCAAAGTGAGTGTGAGCACCGTGGAATCTAGTTTGATTGTTGTGCCAGTACACCCTTACGTCAACATATTGTCCTGCATTTAGGTATGTTCCTAAACTCATATGTGTTCCGTTCGGATAGTATCTCTGTGCATTACTGTGACCAAATATTCCATGTGGTGTTCTTCCTCCAACCATAGCATTACCACCATTAATACCAAAACTCATGTGATAATATCCTTGGTTGTTGTTTCTGTCATTTCTTGCATATGTGTTGAAATTAAATTGATAAAAGCCTGCAACAGGTGCTGTAAATCTTCCATTACCATTGCTAAAATTAGATCCACCTCTTTGTTCGTGTGCATAACTCATGTTTCCGTTAAGTGATCTCCATCTAATGCCACCATAAGAGTTAGCATATCTCCATCCACTTGTGCCAGATGCATGAAATGCTGGAGTTGCGGGTCTTGTAACTGTGTCATTGCTGTTAACTTGTAAACCCGTTGTTCCGCCTGCTCTTAAATAAACTGTGTTTCCAGAAAAAGATATTCCAGTATTTGCATCACCGTCTTTTTGTAGTGCTGCACTACTACTGTTACCTGCAGGCAAAGTTAATGTACCTGAATGAGTACCTCCTTGCTTATTTAATGGAGCATTACCTAAGTTGGTTGCAATCGCGCCACTACCTAATTTGGAGCCTGCAATAGCTGCCGCATTACTAATATCTGAACTTGCAATGGTTCTATAAGTAACTGTCTTTGATGAAATATCAACTGTGCTACTAAGTTGTGTTGTGCCTACAGCACCATCTAAAATTTTATCTGTTTCAATAGCGCCTGCAGCTAATTCACTAGTTTCAACCGAATTAGAAGCTAAGTCGGTGTTTTGAACCTGTCCGTCTATAATTGCATCGCTATCTATTCTTTTAAAACTATCATATGTTGCCATTTCTGTTCCTTATCCTACCAAATATCCTGCCCACAAGCTGTGGTTACCATGATGTCTGCCTTGATTACCACCAAAATATGGTCTAGGTGTTATATACTGTCCAGCATTAAGATATCTAACATAAGCAACCATAATGCCTGGAGCATAGTTATTTCTAAGTCCATATGCATACATAGAGTGAGGTGTACGTCCAGTTACCATTTGGCCATTACCTCCGTTCAGTGCTATGTTCCAATGTGTATATCCGTTTGTTGAATTTGAATCATTATACCAATATGTTTGCAAGTAACAGTAATAATAACCTGCTGTAGGCACTGTGACTCTACAGTTGTTAGAAGTGGTTATTCCTCCTTGTGTTGAATAGTTCCAACCCATGTCGTCTAATTCTCTCCAACTGCTAGGTCCGCCATATGAGTTTGCATATCTCCAACCGCCTCTACCTGATGCCATCCATGCAGGTTTAGCTGATTCTACTGGTCTTCCTGAACTATCATAATATAATCTGTCACTTCCGCCTTCACGTAAGCTAATTGTTTGGCCACTGAAAACTATACCGCTACTTGAATTTCCTGATCTTATCAATGCGCCATCTTGCATTGTAAGTTGACCGCCCATTGTATCTCCAGCACTATTAACTGGAGTGTATCCAAGATTTGCTACAGCTGCTCCACTAGCCATATTTGCGCCAGTTATTGCACCTGGGCCTAAATCACCGTCAACTATAGGTCTATATGTCACTGTCTTACCAGACAAATCAATTGAGCTTGCAAGTTTATTTGAATTGACTGCACCTGTATCTATATCTGCAGATTGGACTGTTGAATTTGCTATTTTTGCTGTATCAACAGCATTTGTAGCAACGTCTCCTGCTGTCAGAACATTATCTACTATTGCTTCTCCAGATATTTTCTTAAAACTACTATATGATGCCATAACTTATCCTACTAATTGTCCACTAAAAATTTGATGTCCAGCATGTAATCTTCCGTTGCCTGTTGCAAAGTAATTGTAAATACTGCAATACTGTCCTGAATTTAGATACATTATCATATTATAACACGCACCGTCATCGTGACTGTTTGTGTTTCCATGCATGTTGATCACATATGGGTTTCTACTACTTGGTGAAATGGTTACACTGCCATTTCTAGCCCACATGTGATGTTGATAACTGTTTGTGCTATTTGTGTTGTTATAGTAATAGTACATTGTGCTGAAATGATACCATCCACTTACAGGAGCTGTGTATCTTCCATTGCTGTTACTGAAATTTGATCCGCCATATTGATGTGACACGCTCCAACTCATTGCACTGCCTAATTCTCTCCAACCTGTACCTCCGAATGAGTTAGCATATAACCATCCAGGAGTACCACATGCGGCAAAAGCAGGTTTATTTGGTTCTCGTACACGGCCACTGCTGTCCATTACCATTACATCGGTACCGTTTACACTAAATCTTAAATTGTCAGATCCAGTCATGTACATGCCTGTATTTGAGTCACTGCCTTTTATTGATGGTGAACCTGCACTACCGTCTGTCAATGCTAAATTTCCAGTCATTGTACCAGAAGTTGCAGATAACGGTGTGTATCCTAAATTAGTTGTGGCTGCTCCTGGAGCAAGTTTGTTACCTGCTATCGCTGCACTATTACTAATGTCTGCATTTACAATAGGTCTATATGTAACAGTTTTTGCTGATATATCTAATGTGCTTGCAAGTTGATCAGCACCGACTTGACCAGTGGCAAATTTTCCGCCAGTAACTGCATTATTCTGTATTTCAGCAGTATCAATTGCGCCTGGACCTAAATCGCTTGCTTCAATTGTGCCATCAATAATAGCTTCTGTGTCAACTTTTTTAAAACTGCTGTAACTTGCCATGTACTCTGTTCCTTAAATTGTAAAGATACGCCAACCATAAGTTGCATTGTAATAGACTAATTCAAATGCAGCTCCTTCTGTGCTTACTGTTAAATTATCAGCTGCACCCATTATATTATGTCCGTTTCTATCAACTATGCAGTTGTTAGAATCAAATGTATTGCGTACATCGAATATTCTTACAATATCGCCCATTGAAGGATTAGCAGGAAGAGTAAGTGTTACTGATCCTCCATCAGTGTCTACCCAATAGGCTTTGTTACTGTCAGCATTTATTCCCGAAGTAACTTCCACGTTTGGCATCTTCACAAAGTTTGGTGTTGGTTTTACACCTAATGATACAATTCTTGCCATGTTTTTTCCTTCTCCTATAGATATTTATCTTAACTAGTTGCTGTTTCTAAACCGTATACTTGAACAGAACATCCTAAACTGTCAGCATATGCAACAATGTTTTTTCCTGCGTCCATTACAATACCAGTTCTTTCAAGAACACCGTTTGCTAATATTTCAACATCATATTCAATGTAGTCTGCATTAGCTGGTGTAGCTGCATCTGATAAAGCAAGCCTTACAGTTCTTGGACTTGCTCCTCTGTTTGCAACGTTGATCGTTACAACAGAAAAAGTGTCCGCAGGTACTGTATACACAGTTGTATTTGTTGTAGCTGCCAGTTCATTTCTGCCTAATATTCCATTTGCCATTCTATTTCTCCATTATCTAAAAAAGTAATTATACGCTAACGGTACACCAACTACCGCACCCTGGAAGTTTATGTTAGCTTTTATATTTATCGGACTCCCTGTAACAGTAGTTATTTGGTTGGTATTAATAAAAATATCACCAGCTGTTACACTGTTAACTATAAGTGATGCTTGTCCGCCACCGATTTGCGCCTCAATGTATGCCTTAATAGCTCGTTGTGTTGGTATAACAGAATCTGAGTTAGCTGTAAAAAATGGATCTGTACTAAATTCTGTAACACTTGCAGAGTTTCCTCCAAGTGTAACCTCACCTAATGTAAGTTCTTGCAATCCTGCAATATTAAACGCTTCAGCATTAAGTGTTGCAACACCAGTTGCCTGCTCAATACTAAACAATCCGCCAACTCTAAAGTTACCATCTTGGTCGGTTGCAGTGTAAAATACTCGTCCACCATTTGATTCAGTAGTCTCTTTTGTTTGATCTGGCGGATTAACTGGATCTCCATAAACTTCATTTGGATAATTTGTATCGTCAAAGTTACCAGTGCCGATATCCAAGAAGTCGTGTCCTGTTAAACGTACCTGTGAATATCTAATTCTAAGTGTTACATTATCACCGTGTGCAGGAGTATCTTCAATCTCCATGTCTGGTGATAATTGTAAAAATGCTGTGTATGTGCCATCAAGAGTACCAATCCTACTTACAGTATTCACCAATTTAAATACTTTGTTTGGTAAACTATCAAACACTACGTTAGAGCCATTTACTGGAACTGTAGAAAGCTGTCTGACAGCAACAAAATTTCCTGCTTGGAAAAAGTCTGCATAACCATTACTATTGTTATCATTTACTTCTGCTGTTGCTGTAATAAAAGAACTTCCTCTGTTTACAAATGTAGGTTGTGCAAGCACACCATCTCCATTTCTCACTGTAAATAATACGTCATTAACATTATTAGGATCAGTTATAGTCAATGCTGGTGCACCGCTACCGTACATTGAACCTGGATCATAAAGTCTTACTTCAAAAACTTTCTCGTTAGCAACACCAGCTCTGCCTTTGGCTGTTGCTCCTAGTTTAGTTGTGATTGCAGCTGTTGCACTTGCGCCACTTTGTATACAAACAAATTTTGGATCGCTATCATTATCAACAAAACTTATTGCACTGTATCCATTTGTAGAATTTTGAACAGTATGCTGAGTTGGCCAATATACGCCGTGTTCACTATATGATACTGCGTCTGTATCAGTTGTAGTTACCACAAACATACCTTGTCCGTACTTAATACGTCTCGGCAAAGCTCCGCCATCAGTAGTAATAGTTGAAGCTGTCCAAGTTGCTCCTGCATCTAAACTAAATGCACCTTGTACATTGTCTGAAGCAATACAGAAAAATCTACCATTTCCATATTCTATATCAGTCCATGCATGTGTAGCTGGTAATCCAGTAGCTACTTCAGTCCAAGTTATCCCATCTGGTGAGTGACTTACGTTTTGAGTGCCTGATTTTACTGCTACAAATTTTCCTTGTCCAAATTTTATAGCTGTATAACCTGTACTAGGCAATGCGTTAGTAGTTGTTGTCCAACTTTGTCCACCATCGTCTGAGTAAGCAACATCTCTATCATTATCAGCAATAAGCACAAATCTACCTGTACTTGCAGTAATTTGTCCAAAAGCAATATCTGCTGTTGATGTTGTAGTCAACGCTGGTTGAGCTCCTGGTGCTGTCCATGTTTCTGTATCAGTACTATAATTTACTTTTGTAGTACCTCCGTCATAACCTGCAACTATTGCGTATCCTGCTCTATATGTAGTTGAACCGTCATCAATTAAACCGTGTGTTTGATTGGTCCAAGAAGCACTAGTAGCTAAAGTTTCAGCTGTCCATGTTAAGCCGTCTAAACTTCTTTGAGCACCTGTTCCGCTGGAAGGTAATGCAATAAGCACTCCTTTTCTACCTAATCCATCAAAATCAAATCCTGTAATTCCACCTGTGCCATTGATTGCTGTAACTGTAATAGTAATATCATTAGCAGTTGTAGCACCACCTACACTAGTTCCCGGAATTGTAATTGTATCTAATCTTGTATATCCGCTTCCTGCACTATTTAATGAAGCATAATACTTACTTCCATTTCTAGTAATATCAAATGTTGCACCTAATCCATCACTATTAGTAGTGACAGCAACGTTTGTATATTGTGCTGATGTCTCTACCATGTGTACATCTGTCCAAGTGCCTGATGTAATAGCACTTGATGCAAATCCATTTACTTTGAGCGGTGCAGCGAATGTAGCTCTTGGTTCAATTTGATAGGTTGAACTACTGTTAGGATTAGTATAAGTCTTTCCTGGAATTACATGATCCCAACCTGCTGTACCGTCTGATTCTTTTACAACCGTTGCTACTTTTGATCCAGCATTATATGTATCTATTCTTGCATACAATCCTGCACCAGCACCAGCTGTAATGTAAATTGCCATTCCAGGATATGCAGTGCTTGAATTACCATCAGTTGCCGCAAGTGTAATACTTGTACCTGAACCTGTTTGAGCAGTGTTAGATACAACCAAATATCCTGTACCACCAGCTACTGCATCTGGATTTCCAGATGAATCGTCAATTTCTGTAATTCGTACTTGAGAAACAGCTTCGTCTCTAAAATCTTCCATAACAAGATTTTCGCTTGTACCTGCTCCGAAAATATCTATTACAGCTTCTGTATATGCATTACCTGCATGTGAATATTCTAATGTGTAAATTTCATCAGCGGCATCAGTAAATACTTTTCCTATAGTTGCATTATATTGGAATTTATTATCTACTATAGCTGTAACTGCTGTTTCATCAGGATCTACTCCCTCAGCAACAGAACCAAATGTACCATAAGAGTTATTACCATTTGTAGCCCTAATTCTACCACCGCTTTCTGCAAGATAACCTATGTGTGCATAGTATGAGAACACAGAAACAAGTTCTGCCCTACCATTATTTAGAATGTGTGCACCAATACCGTCGGAGATAACTTGTGTAAAATCATTACTAACAATAGAATCGTTACCGCCATCATGCAATGCTCCGTCAATTCTTTGACCTGTAGCCGCAAAACCAAATGTTGTTACATTTTGTACATACGGTGATCTAGCTGAGATCCACACTCTTTCGTCTTTTGGTCCCCAACCTGGATCTAACGAAGCATATGCACCTGCTGATGGTCTACTTGTTCCAAAAGCATTTGCAGGACCTAAATCTCCTCTTAGGCCGTCTACTGTCATTAAACGTAAACCAGTGTTGTTTCTCAAATAGTACATATCCTCTTCTTGAGAACCATTTACACTGTTTACATAGTATCTAGATGCTAATTTTGTTTTGTAAACTGCTGGTAAGTAAATTGTAATTTCTGTTGTGTTATTTTCACTATCACTTACTGAATAATTTCTTACCCACTGTTGTGGCCATTGTAGATCCCATTTAATTGCATCAATGTATCTAGTTAAGTCACGCTTACAAAGATCAACATTGTAATCGTATTGTTTACAAACCTTAAATCCTTCTCCGTACTCATTAAGTGTGACTTCGTTACCGTAGAGTTGATCAGATACTGTAAAAGTTGTATCTCCTGTAATTTGTCTTACATAGTAAATTGTAGGACTTGCTAATAAATTTGCATTTGTTAATACATCAGTTGAATCTGATCCTTGTTTAAAATATAGTGGCATACCTACATATAACATTCCTGTATCAGCAATAGTTAATCTATTGTTAGAAGTGTCAATACTTGTAACAGTTTGCTCAAAGAAATTATCTACATGTGCAATACATTCGTCAACAATAAAATCTTTGTTTAATTCTAATTGTCTGTATCCATTCCAAACTTCTATATCAGATACAGCATCGTTTCCGCCTTCAGCCGATCCGCTCCAAATAATATCTTCTACCCACTGCCATGTATCGTTAAGTCCATTTATAGCTGTGCTATTACCTCCTAAATAAGTAACAGCAAGTGTCCTTGCATATTCGTTAGCGGCAATGGTTGCAGTTTTTTGATCTCCTAAAACTTTTTTACTTGGCGCTCTTAAATAACTATATGCGGCAAAAACGCTTGCAGCATTTGTACCTAACATCCAGTCATATCCTGCAGCTTCAGCAATAAATTTTAAATCTCTTGTACATTTTGCATGATCATATTTAAATCCACTATAAGTATCTGTAATGTATTGTATAGTAGCTTTAATAGCATCATTTTTATCTGTTTCTATATTAAGATAAGCATTATGATATTCTGCTGTTGCCTGTGAAGATGTGTTAGGGAAAACTGCCGCTGGCAAACTATTTGTGTTTCCTGCTGTAATAACATCTTCGATAATTTGCATTTTTGCATCAACTTCTGCACCTTCTGTTGCACTTGCAGGTGTTCCTGGAGTTGTTTGTGTTTCACTATTTCCTGCTGATGTTGTTACTGCTTGTTCTTGCACAATTTGTGACAATACAGTAGCTAATCTAGCATAAGATGCAGCAGTTTGCGGTCCTGCACCGTATAATTGAACTCCGTTTTCAAAATATGATTCTGCAACTCTTGTAGTAGCGTGAGTTCCTCCGTAAAGAATATCGTATGTCATTGCATCAACAATCTGTCCTACATCTCTACGACATTTTTCTCTATCAAATGTAAATCCATTCCATATGCCTACAGCTCCAGCAATTTGTACTTCTATCCAAGCAATAATTTCTGATGTTATATAAGTTCTGTTAGCTATCAAATTGTCTTTAGCATCAACCCTATTCTGATCAACACCTACCGGTGATGGAAATGTAATAGCATCTACAACACCATCTCCTGGTGCCGCTGTACCTGGTGTACCACTGTTAATAATGTTGACAACTTCATTGAATGCCGCTTTTAATCTTGTATCAGCACCACTTGATCCAGAAGCACTAGATCCGTCTTCTGTTACTGCGGCTGATAATACATCTCTTGTATTTCTTATTGCACCAATTGTTTGAACCTTTTGACTACCTAGTAAGTAAGTGTTACTTACAGTCTCTCTCATATATGAAAGTCCAGTATATACAGCATTAAAATTAGTACCAAAAGCAACATCAAACGCAGTATCTCTAATAATTTTATTTAGATCTCTACGACATTTTGCAGGTTTATATTTAAATGTGCCAAAGTTTTCACCAATGAAGTCAATTGTTTTTTCACCAATTACATCCATATTATCTCTAAGATTATCATAAGCACCTTGTAATCCAGCACTTACTGATGATAAACTTGGTTTTGTAATTGCAACTGTGCCACTACCATTTGTAATTATGTTAATTACATCTTGAACTCTACTTGCTGCAAAACTTGCTGTTGTTAAATTACCGCCTAAATATGTTCCTGTAATTTGTGTTTCACTATCATCATTTAAAATAGGGCTTACAGTTGCACCTCTACCTACTGTTTGTACAAGTTCTTTTAAATAACCATAAGCAGCAAGTGTAGCAGTTTTTTCACTTGAATTAATTTGTAAATTAGTTCCTTCAAAATAAGCTTCTCCAGCTTTTACACTTTGCCAATTACCACCATATGATAAATCATATGCTAACGAATCAAGTATAAATCCAACATCTTGTTTACACTTAGTTTTGCTATATTTTAGTGAAGGGTAATTATCAGTAATATAACCTGTGATTTCTGATTGTATAAATTTTTTGTTTAGTAAAACAAGATCTCTGTGCTTACCATACTCTTCAGCTGGTGAAGTCATATTATAAGACTTAGGATAATTTATTTCCCTTTTTTCTGCTAAACCAACATCTACCCTACGCTTAATATTTCTAGCTAATTTTTTAACTGCTGGTTTTACCGTTGCAGTTTCTGCATAAGGCCAAGATTGTACTTGTGTTCTTGTATTTGGAGTTGGACCTACTGAAGTTTTTGTGACTGTACTACCGTCAACAATATCTCCTATTACAGCTTCAAGTCTTTCTAAAGCTCTAACCGAAAAATGTATATCAGTACGAGGAGTAAGTGAAGTTTTTGCATTGTAAACTGTTCTAGGTTGTACGTTTACTGATCTTAATTCATCACCCATAATACAACAATCAGCTGGAACAATAATTGGCAGTACTTCTTGATATCTTCCAGTGCTTACTCGTATTAATGTGTTTCTTCTTACTTTTGCGGGAATATTATTACTGTTACCTGCTGTAATTGCATCAGTAACAATTTTTCCTAACGCTTGAACTGTTTCATAAATTGTTGCCATTAGTAGCCTCCTCCGCCACCGCCGCCACCGCCGCCGGATCCACCTCCGCCGCCGTTGCTAATTGATGTACCGCCATAACTTGCTCCTGCTGTGCTTTCGTATACTGCGTCTGCTTGTTTGCCTAACGCTGTATCTATATATTGTGTTACAATAGCTGTTGAATTATCACCGTTAGTTGTTTGATAATTTACAGCTGGTGCTTCATTGTTTAAAACTTTTTGTATCAAGGTAATTCCATAATTAATACTTGCTACTGTTTCTGCTTCTTGCCCTAAAGTGTAAAACTGTCCAGGCTCTGTTACATATTTTAATGCCGCAGCTCTTGATCTTTCATTACCGCCATGTGCAAGATCCCACATAAAGGCGTCAATTATGTAGCCCATATCTCTTTCACATTTTGCACTATCGTATGTAAAACTTGTTGTGAATGGTGATGTATTATTTGCAATTTGGTAATCTGTCCATTCAACTATTTCTCTTTGTATAAATCTTCTGTTTAATTCTAAAAGTTTGATTGCACTAGGTGCTTTTGTACCTTTGTCTATTTGTTCTGTAGCATATCTTATGCTTCTAAATGGTCTGTCAATATTTTTTCCGTAGGTCGGTGATGGACTATCAACACCATGTTCAGCTACATAGTAAACATCATCAGCAGATTCAAGTGTTGTCCATTCCGGAACACCAGTATTGGATACTTGTAATATTTGTCCATCTGAACCTATAGGTAATCTTGTTGGTCCTGCTCCACCATAGTATACTAAATCACCTTTAGTAGTAAGCACTGAGGTTTCGCTACCTATAACAAATGTATTCCAGTAGGTTCCAGTTACATCTTGATCTGGTCTTGAATTTTCATTACCGCCATCAAATCCTCCTGCTGGTGTGCCAACTGATGAATAATCGTCGCCTTCTGATATGTGATTTTGCACACAAAAATATGAGTTATCTCCATACCGTACAACATCACCAACAAAATATTCTCTATCATCTAACCACACACCTCTCCAGTTAATTCCTGAAGTAAGTTTTTCCCAATATGTAGCATTTGGTGGTTTTTGGCTTGTATGATCTTGTATGGCTCTATATGTATGTCCGCCTAATCTTACAACATCACCTACATAATATTCATACGCTGTTGAATCATCACCCCAAGTTCCTACAAATCTTAATCCTTCTGAAAATAAATTCCAGTCTGCTGCCGAACTTGTCGGGGCTGTATCAGTATTATCTCTTAGTGCAATATAAGTATTGCCGCCATATTTTACTATATCTCCAATTTGATAACTTGCAGAATATACCCATTCTGATTCATATTGAAATCCGTCTACAAATTTTTCCCAATTTGCAGAATCTGCAGCAAATGTTGAAGCCGCTGTATGATAAGCTGTTGCAATCCATTGGTTGGCGCCAAATCTTACTACATCATTTACTTTATAGCGTGTGCCTGTTGCCCACAATCCTTTGTAATCAAAACCTTGATTGAACAATGTCCATTTAGAAAGATCATTTTCTAAACCTAATGCTGTGCTGTCTGCAGATATATGATGTGAATTACAAACGTATGTGCTGCCGCCGTATTTGACCAAGTCGGCTACTTTATAATCAAAACTAGTTTGCCAATCGCCTTTCCAATCAACGCTTTCTGCGTAAACTTCCCAATTAGCTGAATCAGCTTCTAATCCTGTAGTAGAGTCTGATGCTGATGTATGTACAGCTTGTGCTATATAAAGTCTACCACCATACCTAACAATATCATCGTATACATATTTTACTTGTGGTTGCCAATCACCTTTCCAAGTTTGTCCTTCACTTACTAAATTCCATTTTGAAGGTGATATATCTAGATCTGTGTAAAAATCTGCATTACTAGTGTGTCCAATTACACAAATATAAATTTTACCTGCATAATACACAACGTCATCTTGGTAATATACCGTTGATGATCCCCAGTTGTTTTTCCAAACAAATCTTAATCTACCTAGTTTAAATTCAGCCATTTCATACTCCGTTTGTATTTATCTATATTACTGTCCATCATGGTTAAGTCTTCTCATAAACATCATCTGTGCCATATAACTTCCGCCTAAGTTTGCAGGATTTCCTAATGCATCTGCACCCTCAAAATTTACTCTTCTTGGAATGTTTAAATATGTGCCAGCTAAGTTATTAATAATATTATTTTCTGTGCCTATTTGTACCTGACCTGCAACAATACTATTTGTTTCCAGATCGGAACCACCTACAGATAATCTATCTGCTAAGAATGTAGCAATGGCTTTCTGTGTTGGGATAATATTATTGCTATCTGCACTAAATGTTACATCTGTTGAAAATTCGTTTACAACTGTACCTGTACCACCAAGTCTAACTCCGCCTAACGCTAGTTCAGACAATCCATCTAAATCAAAAAATTCAGCACTAATAGTAACTACACCTGTAGCTTGGTCTACTCCAAAAAGTTCACCAACTCTAAAGTTACCGTCCTGATCTGTACTAACATAAAATACTCTACCACCAGTTGATTCAGTAACTTCATTCTCAGGAGATGCTGTAAAGTATGCGCCGCCTGCATAAAGATCTGGATAATTTGTTTGTAGGAAATTACCTGTTCCAATATCTAAGAAATCATGTCCAGTTACCCTGCACTGACTATACCTAGTACGTAACTGCACTGCTGTACCATGTTGTAGATTATTTTCGTTTTTAAGACTAGGAGAAATTGTAAATCTTACTAATCTAGTATTATTTCCGGATCCATCATCTCCCAAATCTACTGCACCTACACCTGTAAACAATTTTAAGTCATCTGGATCGTCAGTTAATGTGTCAAGAATTGAAGTAAATTTTATTTGCACACCTGGTCCAGGTAAATCTTTATCGACACCTGAAAGCACTACACTATTTGCCTCTGGTACTATTTCAGCAAATCCATTTCCTTCTAAATTAATACTACTTGTGCTTGATCTATAACCAGTTCCCCTATTAACAAAATCTGGTTGTGCTAACACACCATTCTTCCTAAATAGTGTGTATTCAACTTCAGATACATATTGATTATCAACAATAGATAATGTAACATTATTTGCCGATGTGTATCCACTTCCACATTCCCAAATTTTTATACTATTAAATGATCCACCTGTAATATTTGCACGTACTTTTGCCTGACATCCTAATTCTATTTTACCAAACGCATTGTTTGTTTCGGTATTTCTAAATACTAAGAATGTTGGCTTGTTATCTATAACTGCTGTACCTAGTGCTGAATAAGTTCCTACATAATCCAATGTACGTTCAGTCCATAATACTCCGTCTTCTGTGCTGGCAACATAATCTGTAGGCCCAGTGGTTGGATCGTCTCCCATGTCTACTCCACCTGTATCACAAATTGCAAAAAATACACCTTGATTGTATTTCATTCTTTTCCAATTCATTGGAGTAGAACCGTCAATACTTGGAGCATCAGTACCATTGATCCATGTAGCACCTTTATCAAAACTAAATATCATTTTTCCATCATTAGCCAGTGCCGCAAATCTATTTGCACCATATCTTAAATCTATCCATCCTGGTTGGTTACCACCATAGTTAGGTAATACTTGATTTAATCTTACCCAAGTTTCTCCATTTGTACTATAAGCTGCATCTCTAGTTTGTGATCCTGTAATTGCTAAAAATCTTCCTTGGCCGTATTCTACAGCTAACCATTCGTCACCAGTAGAATCGTCTCCACTAGGCATGTTGCCTGAATTCCAAGTTAATCCGTCTGAACTATATAAAAATGTATCTGTAGTTGGAGAAATAATAACAAATTTACCGTTACCATAAGCTATATCAGACCAAGTAGCATTTACAGGTAGTGATCGTTGTGTCCAGTTTTGTCCGTCTAAACTAAAAGCTATTTTATTATCAGGACTGCTTAAAATTAAAAATCTATTATTAGCCGCAATCATTCTTGTAAAATTGCCTGTGTATGGTAAATTTACTTCTAACCAATTAGCACCATCATCACTATATGCAGCTACACCCACGGCATCTGATGCAACAAATCTTTCACCTCTTGGTGTGCCTGTGAATGTAAAACTTTGAATACTGTTTGTACTATCATCACTATTACTCGTTACAGTAATTACAATATTATTTGCAGGTGCTGTGCCGCCTAAACTTGTACCAGGAATAGTAATTGTATCATTAACAGCATAACCTGCTCCTGGATTAATATTAGTTACTGAATAAGTTTTTCCTGCTCTTACTACAGTCCATATTGCATTTATTGCAGGACCATCTGGTGTTTGTCCTGTACCTCCACCACCAGTAATATTTGCATATGTTGCAGTAGTGCCACCTTGCACAACATCAACCCATACACGGCCTGCTGATGGTACAGGAGTAAAGTTTTGTGTGAATGCAGGTTTGTTGCAGTACACTCTAGGTTCTATTCTGTATATAGTAGTAGCATCAAGTGCAGGCTCTATAGGTGTACCAGAAAGCACATGGTCCCATCCATCTGTACCATCTGATTCTTTTTTGACTTCAACTAATTTTGTACCTACTGTAAATGCTTTTATTTCAGCATATTGTCCTACACCTGTACCGCCCACAATAAATATTCTCATACCTAATATTTCTGATTCAAATTGTGTAGTATCGTTTACATTAAGTATAATACTAGTGTTGTTACTTGTGACCTGTGCTGAATTTTGTTTGATTAAATAATTTGAACCGCCTTCTTGTCCTGAACCTGTAGTATTGATTAGTCTAGCATTTGATAATGCTCCGTCTCTAAATTCAGTAAATTGAACATCTACATCTGCACCAGCTCCTTCAATTTCTGCACTAGCCTGTGTATATTGTTCACCACAATGATCGTATTCAAAAACTAAAAACTCGTCATTTGCACCACCTGCTATAGCTTGATTTACTATAGCTTCATTTTGTTGATTGTTAACTAAACAGGCCTGTGGAGTTTCATTAGGGTCTGTTCCTTGTGCAATAGATCCGTATTTTCCGTAAGAGTTATTTCCGTTTGTTGCACGAATAATCCCACCATTTTCAGCAAGATATCCAACTTGACAATAATATGTAAACACAGATACTAATTCAGTTCTTGCATTATTTACTACCCATGCTCCAATACCATCACTAAGCACTTGTGTAAAGTCGTTTGATACCATCGATCTGTTACCGCCATTATGTAGTGCTCCATCAATTTTCTTACCAATACAAGCTGTGCCGAGATTTGTTACACCTTGAATGTAAGGTGATCTTCTATTAATCCAAGTTCTTCTATCATCTGGACCCCAACCAGGATCTAGTGCAACGCAAGCTCCGCCTGTAGGTCTTTGGTATTCTTCATAAACACCAGATGGATTAAGTACACCAGATAATCCATCTGTGGTAAGATTTCTTAAACCAGTTGTATCTCTTACCCAAAATAAATCATCAAGCTGGCAACCTTCAACACTGTTTGCAAGCCTTCTACCAGACATTATTGTAGCGTAATTTCCTGAATAATTAAGATCTCTTATAATACCTCTAAGCATATGTTTCACATCTGAACGTATTTCTTCTGATGGTATTGTAGTTGTATATAGAGAATCAACATATAAAACAACTTCGTCAGCAATAAGATCTATATTTCTACTTAATATAGATGCTGAATTTGTGTCTTCTTGATTTGTATTAGGATTATTACTACCAGTCATTGTTACTGCATCACCAGATGCTAGTCTAAAATCTAAGTATGCTTCAAAGTCGTCTATCAATTGCGTAATTTTTGCAACAGCGGTTTCTGTTCCTGCTGGTCCGTCTAAATTTTGTGTATTGGTATTATTCTCATTTAAACTTGCAACCTGTAATAGAACAACTTGTCCTATTATCTGTTTCATTCTAATTGTATAATCTTGCACGTATGTATACATGCTTGCATAATTTGGTATAGCTCTAGATGCATTAACTTTAGTTGATCTAAGTTCGTCTCCCATTACTACACACCCTGCTGGTATAGTAATTGGACCTACTTCGTCGTATGCACCTGTTGCAACAAAAATTTTGGTTGTTACAATTGGTTCAGAATAATTTATACTTGAAGCGGATGAACTAACAAAAGTATGTACACTTGTTTCTGAAGATGTACCTACGTTAACAGTGATAGTTGTGCTTGATCTTGCTGTAATTACTAGTTCAGCATATTTACCAGCAGGATCTGTAGCTCGTGGATAAGCAACCTGTGTAACATTGCCATCTGATCCGCAAGTAAAAGTTAAACTTGCAGGATTAATTGTTATTTTATCAAGTATTTGTAGATTGTGTCTTCCTATTGTAAGCTCTAAAACTCCTGTGAATGGATCATAATTTGCAGCAGAAGGTGTAAAACTTAACACACTTTGAGGGAAATTGTCTTCAACATATTCGCAAGCATACCTTATAGTTTTGAAAGGTGATTTTGGAGATAAACCGAATCCATTTTTTACATCGTCGACTCCGTTATTTGCAACATAAATTGTATCGCTATCTTCTAGTTGTTTCCTCCAAAACATTTCTAATTCATTACTTACGCTCATTACCTCATTAGCTTCTCCTATGACTAATCTTTTATCACCTAGTGTGGATTCGTCTCCTGCTAAATCTCTTGACGTGCCAAAAGTAAGCATGTCACCTTTTTCCCAAAGTGCTCCTCTTATTCCTTCTTGAACTATTACTTGCCAGTAATTATATCCGCTACCACTATCACCAGGATAGTTATTTAATGTACTTTCATGCTCAACAGTACACACGTATGCTGTACCCATAAAGTTTACTACTTCATTGTATGCGTAATATTCTCCGGCCTTCCATCCTGATGAAAACACTGTGCCTGATGCAAGTCTTTCCCATCTTTCAGAATCTTGCCAATCAATACTACTGTTATCACCATCTGATATTGTTACATCTTGAACTGCATAATAAAGATCTCCGCCTCTTTGTACTACATCTCCTGTCTTATATTCTCTATGATAAGGATAAATTATTGGATTTTCTGAAACATTTAAACTGCCGCCCATATTTGCAGAGGTACCATAATAATAAACTGTACTAGGAACTGTTTTATTAGTTTGAAAACTTATAAATCTTCTTGTTGCTGATGTAAATCCTGATACATAATTTTCTTGAGTAACTTCTACTCCGTCCAGACTGTATTTTATTATAATTGTAGGATCTCCGTTAGCATCACTTTCGTTACCTAAAACTAAACCACCACCTATTGTACCGTTTATTGTTTTACTGAAAAGCAATGGTTGGTTAGTATTAAAAGTTGTGTTACTAGGATCATTTTGATTAAAAATATACACCTTACCTGTACGTATTGCTACTGGTCCATTTTCTACACCGTCCATGTAAAAATTACCTGAAACTTTTGATGTTGAAGTGTCTGTGCCTACAGTTACATTTATAAATTCAGTTTTGTTATCTTTTTTAGACCATTGTCCTCTAAAATTATAACTTTTTACTAAAACAATCCAATCAATAGTACTATCATCTTGGTCTGCCGCTAAAATTTGCGAAGGATTACTATCCTTATTATTGTTGATTGCATAGTATAAGACACCGCCATATCTTACAATGTCGCCTTGATTGTATGTGACTGTATCACTCCATTCTCCATCGTGTTGGCTTCCTAGAAGAGCCAATTCAAATTTTGCATTGTCTATTTCGCTATGGCTTGATTGATGAGATACTGTACATTTAAAAATACTACCACCATATTTTACAAGATCATTTATTGTGTAAGCAGTATCATGTGTCCAAGCTCCGCGATAATTTTCACCTTCATAAAATCTTTCCCAATTTAAAATGTCATCTTCAAACACGGTGCTAACATGTGTTTTAATACATTTATAAATTATACCGCCATACTTTACTAATTGTCCTAACCCATAAGACAATCCAGTATCCCAATTGCTACTATATTTGTTTCCTAAAACATAAAGTTTCCAATTTAAATCAGTCGGATATGGAGTTTGTTCAACATAAAGAGAATCGGTGCCAAACGTAGTAGACGTGTGGCTTGTTGAACATTCATATACACTACCTTCATAGACAGCTAAATCACCTTTATTATATGCTGTTGCAGTTGTCCAAGCACCTGTAAAAAATCTGCCACTTGTCATTACTACCCACTTAGGTTGTGGTTGTGGCGGGACTGATCCAGGTAATGTTGCATTTAGATCATCTCTAAATAACGCACTTGCAGTGTGTGTTACTACGCATACATAACTTTTTCCGTTGAGTCTTACAATGTCATCTTTTCTGTAATCAGAGGCTGCTGACCAATCACCTCTCCATCTATACTTAAACCTATCTAGGGTAAATTCTGCCATTAGTAGTCTCCGCTCGGTTCTGAATATTTGTTATTTTTAATAACCTTTGTATCATCACCATCTCCATAACCCGGTGATGAGATGCCTGATGGATATACGTCATCTGACGATAATCTTTGAACAAATTGTCCATCACTATAATCAATTTTGTAAGATAATGCTCTTGAATCCCATTTAAACTGCGGATATCTTAAGTTATCATACACAACATTGTGATTTTCATCTATTCCACTTAAGAAATCAATACCTTCTTCAAAGTCTAAAAAAGATTCTGCAGCAATACCAATTTCATTTACTGTAACTGGATCTTCTGTACCAGAAAGTTGATCGCCTCGTACTAAAAACAATTCACCATCGTCATTTCTACGTAAACCGTAAAAGTATCTTTTGATAAAACTACCAATAACTTCTTGAGGTCCTGTTCCAATATAATAAGTCATTATGTTGTCTCCACAAAGCTAACAATTACGTCGACTGCATCATCGGCGTTTGCTTGTACTTTTAATTTGTTATTTGTTCCTAGCACAAGTTTTTCACCTGTTGATACAGCTCTTAAACTTGTTCCTGATGCAAGTAATGCATCTTTTAAATAATAACCACTTACTGATGTATCATCGTCTAATAGAATACTCACTGTCAAAAAACCATTTGTTAAATTAGTAATACTTAGTCCTATCACAGTTTGCCTTTTACTAGGATCGGTTTCAGCTACAACTACTGGAATTGTGCCTACATTTTTTACTACTCTATTTTTTACTTGTACTGCCATTTTCTATCCTAATATTAGTGCCAATTCAACTGCTAAATCTTTTGCTTGTCCAAAGTTAATACCACCTGAACTACCTGCAACACTTGTCCAACTTGCACCATCATATAATTCAACTCTTTCATCGTCGGTGTTATACCTTATCATTCCTGTTGCTACAGATCCTCTAGCACTTGTGTTACCTACGGGTAAAACTACACCATATGTACCACTAAATTTTACGTATCCTGTACCTGAATTTTCAAAAACACTTACTTCATCAGCTACAGTATTTGTAATTGTGCTACCACTTACTCCAAAATTTTCAAATTTAACTTGTCCAGTTCCATTAGCAGAAAATTGAAGATCTGTATCAGCTGTAGTAGTACTTATCACATTTCCGTTTATATTGATGTCATCAACTTGTACTTCTGGCACTTCAAATCTAGTGCTGTTTAGTGTTGCAACAACGTTGTCACTTACAATAAATCTTATTGTATTATCATTATCTCCAGGATTTAATTCAGCTGTAATTTTTGTATCATTATCCCTATCTTGAACTCCAGTTAAATTAAACCAGTTTGCTCCGTCATAACCTTCATATTGAGATAATGTTGTATTAAATCTAATTTGTCCAGCACCTAAAGTTGTATCTCTTTGAGCTGTAGTTCCTTTAGGTATAACTAATGCGCCGGTTCCATCTATAATAACTGATCCTCCGGCTGGATCGAAATTCAAAGTAGAAGTTGATGTTATTGTTGTATTGTTAACATTTATACCTTCTAGGTTTATTCCACCAGTTCCATTTGCACGTAGATCTAAATCACTGTTAGAATCAGTTGTTGTGATAAAGTTTTCTTTAATAAGAATACTACTAGTTGCAAATTCACTTCCTGTAATAACGTTAGATGTGTTAAGATTATTAGCTGTAAGTGTGCCATTTACAATTAAGTTATTGTTAACATTTACATTATTATTGGAAATATTAACAACACCTGCATTACTAGCATTTAGTTCTAAAGGACTATTACTATCTGTCGTTGTTATTGTATTACCACTTATAATAATATTTTCAAATTGAGCATCTGCTCCTACATTTAAATTATTTGTAATTGTTGTATTACCACTTACAGTAATATCACCAGATTGTGTAATGTTTCCATTTATTGTTGCTGTGCCATTTACAACAACATCTTGTAAAGTAGTAGTTCCTCCTACTGTAAAATTGTTATCTACTTGAACATCGTTTCCAGGAAATAAAACTTTTCCTGTACCGCTTGCACTAAGTTCTAAATCAGCATTACTATTAGTAACTTGAATTCTATTTGTATTAATTAAAAAATCATCTACAAAAATTTCGCTTATGTTTAATTGTTTCCATTTTTTTGCAGATGTTCCTAAGAAATAAACATTATCTTCACTTGGTATAATATCACTAGCAATATTTGCAGGAATAGTTATATTAATTGCTGAAGGATCGGAAATTGTTACACCACTTGCTAAAGTAACATTTCCTTGCACAGTAAGATTGTTACTTATATTTGTAGGATCTTGTAATTGAATTAAATTTGTAGCGGCATCAAGTTGTAAATCTCCTGATACAGTTTCTAGTGTGTTTCCACTAAGTCTTAAATTTCCTGTATCAATCCTGGATCCATTTATAAAAGTTGTGTTAGAACCATCAGTAAAAGTTGCTCCAGAAGTAAGATCAATATTCAAATTATTTGCAGCAAAATTTACTGTTCCTGTATCCTGCTCAACATGAAATAAATCGCCTACTCTAAAATCCCCTTTATGGTCAACACTACTAAATCTAATTTTTGCATCATTAGTTGCAGAGGTTTCATTAGCTTGTATTGCTGCTGTTGGGTCATTAGTAACTTCTTTTCCTGTACCTATGTATGCAACATTATGTCCTATTGCATATACTAATACTCCGGGTCCATCTCCTACAATTCCAAAGTTTCCATATACTGATGCTGATGCTATTGTTCTTATTTCTGCACCAAAATCTTTAACATCAACATTTAAAATATTTGTTGCAGTTGCTCCAGCACCATTTGAAATACTTTGAGGTGTAGTATCGAAATCTATTAGACTTGTATCTTTTCCGTCTACTATTATGATATCGTTATCTACGCTTTCAGCTGTTACTGTTGCTACAGTTGATGCATCTCTTGATGTAAATGTTATTGTATTTCCTGCTGAAAAAGTTCCAGATATACCACCTAATCTTATTCTTGTTTTTCCATCTGATTTTTTACCAACTGCACTATCAAATGCATAAATGCTTCTGTTAGCAAAATAAGTAAAACAATTTAACCATTCTATTCTTGCACCGTTAGTTGCAGTTAAACCATCAACACCAGGAGTAATAAAAGTTACTGAATGGAAAAGCATACTTGCTTCACGTGATGCACTTTCTGCATACGAACCATCTACTAAAGCACCTTTACCTGCATCTCCGCTTGAAAAACCTCTAGGGTCTGATGCCGATGTTACTGTACCTTTTGTAATTACTGTAACATTTCTAATATAAGGTGAACGTGATGTGACTGTAAAATTGGTTGCAAATCTAAAGCCGTAACCATCATCGGGATATATTTTTTGTCCGCCTGCACAACTAAAAGTCATTCCTGATAAAAAGTGTTTTGCTCCTATAAATGAATCGTGTGTACCATCTATTGTAATTGTTATCAATCCAGTGGTATGATCATATGTAGCGGCTGTTATGTTTGCTTGTGTACTATCTCCTACTTCAAACACTCCACCACTTACATATGTATGTGCGTAAGGATTTGTGCCAATATTAAAAGTAAGCTGATTGTTTGCTGGCATATCTGTAACAGTATGAAAGTTTCCTCCACTGTAAAAATCTTTTACAGTTAATTCTTCAACAGTGCTTTCTCCATTTAGTAAAAATGCATTGTTATATCTAGTATCTGATGTTGGTTTAATAGTTACTGATCTTAATCCAGCACCTCTAACTGTAACACCAACCGGAACTTCTAACGGAAATACTTCTTCGTATTCTCCTGAATTAATATACACCATATCTCCTGAAGTTGCCTGTGACAAAGCATGGCTAACTGTCTTAAATGGGTCTGCTGGATGTATACCATTGTTTGTGTTAACACCAT
>Ga0163109_10000515_pt1 | contig 30973 bp, 18 predicted proteins | sample CRUFie1St13metaG_FD_108704 | JGI IMG/M metagenome (GOLD analysis project Ga0163109, IMG submission 108704) | Marine microbial communities from the Costa Rica Dome - CRUD Field 142mm St13 metaG | ecosystem: Environmental > Aquatic > Marine > Oceanic > Photic zone | place: Costa Rica: the Eastern...
ACAGCAACAATTACATATAATAGTACAAGTGATACTTGGGAATTTAGCAAACCTATTACAGGAACAGGACTGTTAGGTAATATTAGTATCGACGATTTAAGTGATGTGGATACAACTACAGCGGCACCTGCAACTGGAGACACTCTTGTATGGGATGGATCTAACTTTGCTCCAGGTAATGCAATTGCAAATGCTACAATAGCCGCAACAGCAAGTGCTCCTACAAGTCCAGATGTTGGAGACATGTGGTTTGATAGTACATTACTAACATTAAACATTTGGGATGGTAGTGCATGGCAACTTGCAGGCGGTGGATTTGCAGAAGTAGGAAATACTGCACCAAGTAATCCACTTGAAGGACAATTTTGGTTTGACACAACAGATCCATTAGAGTATGTACTAAAAATATATTATAACAGTACTTGGGAAGTAGCAGGCGGTGGTGGAGCCGGTGTTGATGTAACTGCAACACCTCCAGCTGGTCCTAAAGACGGCGATCTTTGGATTGAAGATACTACAATGAACTTGTATGTATACTACGAAGATGGTGATAGTAACCAGTGGATTCAACTTAATAACAATCCAAGTTTAGCAAGTCAAGGTATTAGAGCTAATGTTGAAGTTAGTGCAACTGCTCCTTTTGCAAATTTAGAAGCAGGTGACTTATGGTATAACAGCGATGATGGTAGTATGTATGTATACTACGAAGATGTAGATACATCACAATGGGTACAAGTTGTTAACCCATTCGGTAATCCGGGTATTTTTGAACTTGATGGTGTTGTAGACGGAACAAACTTACAAGTACTTACAACCGATGGAGCTGGTAATGTTAGCTTCCAAGATGTGCCACGTGATATAAGTGAACTAACAGATACAACAAGTCTACTAGACATTAACTTACACTTACGTACAACTGGCGCAGATTTAATTAAAGCAACAGTTGATCAATCACATGTATTAGAACTTAACCGCACAACTGATACTGGTGAAATTATACAAATTAAAGCAGGCGGTACAAAAGAAGCGGCAATTAGTTTAGATGCAAGTAACAATATTATAATTGAAAGTACTAATTCAAATGTAAGACTTCTTGGTAATGAAATCGAAGCTGACAGTAGTATTAGATTTACAGCAAGTGCAGGTAACACATTCTTACATGTTGAAGGTACTGTAGACGATGCATTTGAAACTTCATTTGTTGTAACAGAACCTACTGCTGGTAGAACTGTTACATTTAAGGACGAAAGTGGTACAGTAGCACTTACAAGTGATATACCAACTGACTTAACTGACTTAGGCATTGCTGACGGAACAATTAACCAAGTATTAAAAACCGACGGAGCAGGTACATTTAGTTTTCAAAATGCCGCCGCAAAACCGATTGCAACTGCTGGTGATAACGCTCCCTCAGTTGGAGATGAAGTAGCAGGTGACCTTTGGTACAATACCACAGACGGCTCGCTTTATGTATATTTTGAAGATGTTGATACAGTTCAATGGGTACAAGTTGTTAACCCATTTGCACAACTTAGCTTATTTGATTTAGAAGATATCACCGACGGAACAAATTTACAAGTGTTAACAACAGATGGAGCAGGCAATGCAACATTCCAAGATGTTCCACGTGATGCATCAGATTTAACAGACAGTACTGGATTGTTTGATATTAATTTACACTTGCGTACAACTGGTGCAGATTTAATTAAAGCAACAAATTCAGGTAGTCACGTATTAGAACTTGATAGAACAACTGACACTGGTGAGATTATTCAATTGAAATCATCGGGTGTACAACAAGGTAGTATAAACATTGATGCAAGCAATAACATTGTTATTGAAGCAGATAACCAAGATATCATACTTGCTGGTGCAGAAGTACAAACAAATAGTGCTATTAAATTTAATGCTTCTACAGTAGGAACTACAACATTTACTGTTACAGTTGCAAGCGGAACAAATCAATACGGTACAGGTAACAAATACTATTTTGGAGGATATACAGATGTAAGTCCTACACTAATATTATTAGAAGGACAAACTTATAGATTTGACCAAAGCGATTCGTCAAACGCAACTCACCAATTACTATTTTCACTTTCTGCAAATGGTGCTTGGGGTGGAGGCGTAGAATATACTACAGGTGTTACAAAAGTAGGCACAGCAGGTTCTGCTGGTGCATATACAGAAATTGCTGTTCCGGTAGGAACTTCAACATTATACTACTATTGTATTAACCACAGTGGTATGGGAGGTCAAGCAGATACAATACTTGGCAATGCAATTTTACATGTTGAAGGGCCAGTTGTTGATGCATACGAAACATCATTTATTGTAACAAATCCAGAACAAGACAGAACTGTTACATTTAAAGATGAATCAGGAACAGTGGCACTAGTAAGCGATATACCAACTGACTTAACTGACTTAGGTATTGCAGATGGTACAATTAACCAAGTTCTTAAAACAGATGGTAACGGTACATTTAGTTTCCAAAATGCGGCGGCAAAACCAATTGCACGTGCAGGTGATAATGCTCCAAATATTGGAGATGAAGTAGCAGGTGACTTGTGGTATAACACAACCGACGGTAGTTTGTATGTCTACTACGAAGATGTTGACACATTTCAGTGGGCGCAGGTTGTTAACCCATTTGCACAATTAGACTTGTTTGATTTAGAAGGCATTACTGACGGAACAAACTTACAAGTATTAACAACAGATGGTAATGGAACTGCAACTTTTCAGGACGTACCGAGAGATGTAAGTGAATTAACTGATAGTACAAGTCTACTAGATATTAGTTTGTTTTTATCAACTACAGGCGCTGGACTTATTAAAGCAAGTGTTGATAGTAATCTTGTTTTAGATCTTAACCGTGATAATGCACATGGTGCTTTTATTAATATATCAAAAGATAGTACGCTTGTTGGAAGTATTGGTACTGATACAGCTGGAATGACATTTACTTCTGATAACTACAGATTTGAAGGAACAACTCCTGGTGTTCCAAACTTAGATATTAACAGTACGCAAATAACAGCAAATGCTCCGTTATTTGTAAACTCAGGCAGTACTACATTCTTAACTGTAGAAGGTGCAACAGACGACAACAATGAAACAATATTTGCTGTAACTGAACCAACTGATGATAGAACTATTACGTTTAAAGACGAAAGCGGAACTGTAGCACTAGTAAGTGACATTCCAACAGATTTAACTGACTTAGGTATTGCAGACGGTTCTATTAACCAAGTTCTTAAAACAGATGGTAATGGTACGTTTAGCTTTCAAAACGCCGCTTCTAAACCAATTGCAACTGCTGGTGATAATGCTCCCGCAGTTGGAGATGAAGTAGCAGGTGATCTTTGGTATAATACTACAGATGGATCTCTTTACGTGTATTATGAAGACGTTGACACACTCCAATGGACACAAGTTGTCAATCCATTTGCACAATTAGATTTATTTGACTTAGAAGGTATTACAGATGGAACAAACTTACAAGTCCTTACAACTGACGGTAATGGAACTGCAACATTCCAAGATGTACCAAGAGACGTAAGTGAATTAACAGATACCACAGGCTTAATAGATATTAGCTTGTTCCTATCAACTACAGGTGCTGGACTTGTTAAAGCAAGTTCAAACGATGCTCATACATTAGAACTTAACAGATCTGATACTAAAGGCTCAATTGTTCAACTTAAATCTTATAATATTCCTAGAGCTGAAATAGGTATTGACGATGATAACAATCTTCATATACAATCATTAGCGCATGGTATTAAATTAACAGGTTCAGAAGTACAAACAGACGGAGCAATTAGAATAAATGCAGGTGGCGGAAATACATTCTTACACGTTGAAGGTACTGTAGACGATAGTAACGAAACTTCATTTGTTGTAACTGAACCAACAGCAGATAGAGTTATTACATATAAAGATGAAAGTGGTACTGTAGCATTAATAAATGATATTCCTACTTCGCTTCTTGACATTGGAATAACAGATGGTACACTTAATCAGTTATTGTCAACTGATGGTGCTGGTAACTTCTCATTTGTTAATAATGCTGGTATTAGTGTACAATTCTCTGATACTGCTCCTTCGTTAACAGGAAGACAACCAGGCGACTTATGGTATCACACAAGTGATGGTAGTATCTACATTATGTATCAAGACATTGATACTGAACAGTGGGTTCAAATTATTAACCCAAGTGAAGGCGGTTGGGTAGAACTTACCAGTAGTGCAACGCTACCATCAAACGGCGGTAACTTTTTTGTAGATACTTCAGGAGGTGCTTTAACTATAACATTACCAGCTAATCCACAAATGGGTACTACTATGCACATAATTGATGGTTCAGGTAATGCGGCAACAAATAATGTAACAATTGCACGTAATGGTGAAAAAATTGAAGCTATAGATGACGACTTGTTAATGGATTATGATAGAGCTACATTACACCTAGTATATTACAATGCAACAAATGGATGGGTGATTACGGAGAACTAATAAATGGCTCGCTCACTAAAATCTTACAAACAAGCAAAAGAATCTGCAAAAGGAATGTCAGGTGACGACCCTATAATAACAGTAAGTGCAACTGCACCTTCAAATCCAGATGAAGGTGATGAATGGTTTCAAAAGACAACTGATATTAATTACATAGCAGTAAAAAATGATGCAACAAATGTAATTGAATGGAAACAAGTAATGACAGAAGCACAGCGTAATGCACCGCAATATGTCGAACTTACTGATTTGAGTACAAAAACAAACGATGCAGACAATGCATCTTTAATATATAATAACGTAACAGGTTCTTTTACATATACTCCCCCGGTAGTACCAAGTGTTTCTAATCTTGCGTTAACTTCAAGTGTTCCATCTGAACTATTAGATTTAGGAATTACAGACGGTAGCAATTCAGAAATATTATATACAGATGGTTCTGGTAATTTTTCTTTTTCTGCACCTTCTATTAATAATAATTCAGTTAGTGTTTACAATACACAAGCTAGTATGCCATTAACTGGACATAGTATAGGTGACTTAGCATTTGCTGAAGATACAGATAGAATGTTTCTTTGGAACAATGGCTGGTATATGGTTTCGACAACTGGTACAGTTGATCTTACCGGAAGTGCAATATTTACAACAACCGGAGCATCTACATTTACAGTCCCAGCCGACATAACTTCAATTTGTGTATTGTGTGTCGGCGCCGGAGGTGCTGGTGGATGGTTTACTAATCCGGATGATTCTCCAGGAGGTGGAGGAGGTGGATTAGCATATGCTAATAATATAAGTGTATCACCAGGTCAAGTTATTAATATTAATGTAGGTGCTGGTGGTACTTCACCAGGAGGTAACGGCGGCGATACCTGGTTTAATAGTGATACAATACTAAATGGAAAAGGCGGCGAAGGTGGTAAGTATAATGGAGCTACTGGACGTTACAATGGTGGTAATGGTGGAGCTTCACAAGGATCAATAAGAACTGGAGGTGGCTCTGGTGGTAATGGCGGCATAGGAGATACAACTTACTCTCCTGGCGGAGGCGGTGGAGCAGGTGGATATGCAGGTAATGGTGGTAATGGAGCCAACTCAGCGTCCAATAATACTGATCCAGTAGCAGGTCAAAATGCTCCAGCAGGTGGAGGCGGCGGTGGCGGCTCCACAGAAAATAATGATGCCGGTGGTGGCGGTGGAGTTGGAATCTACGGACAAGGAGCATCTGGATCTGGCGGTACTGCAAGCGTAGATGGAGATGGTGGTAAAGGCGGCTCTGGAGGAGAAAATGGATCCAGCGGTGTTGGAACAGGAGCAAACGGAGCTGGAGGAATTTATGGCGGTGGTGGTGCCGGCGGCGAAGGAGCTGTATATCTACCAGGTGACGGAGCAGATGGAGTTATAAGAGTTATTTGGGGAAGTGGTAGAGAATTTCCATCTACAAATGTATCTCAATCGTCATCATATGGAAACGAAACAACATACTAGATAAGTAATACTATGGGAAGATCATTAAGAACAGTTAAATTACAAAGAGAAGCGGTAAAAGGCATCGGACAAGGTAAGAGAACGTCCGTTGGTAATACTCAGCCCTCTGATCCAAAAGAAGGTGATGTTTGGTATAATAAATCATCTCAAAATACTTTTATTGCTGTAGAAAATGATGCAACAAATGTAATTGAATGGAAAGAAAAAGCCTCTGGAGGTGGTAATGCTGGACAAAACAATATTGCACTTACAGATTTAAGTGTTTCAACAGCATCAGCGTCAGGCAACGGTGGACTTGTTTATAATAATTCAACAGGTGTATTTACATATACTCCACCTAGTATTCCAGATGTCTCACCATACGCATTGTCGAGTAGTGTTCCAACTGAGCTAACAGATTTAAGTATTGTAGACGGTACAAGTGGACAAGTTTTATCTGCTAACGGTAACGGAACATTTAGTTTTGTTGATCAGCAAGTTCCTAATGCAGTAACAGTATATTCTACACAAGCTAGTCTACCAACTTCTGGTAACAGTGTAGGAGATATGGCATTTGCTGAAGATACAGACAAATTATTCTTTTGGAATAGTGGATGGTATCAAATTGCATTAGTAAACCAAACTCCTTATATAGCAGGCGCAAATGCTACATACGATTTAGCAACCGATGGAACAGAAACTATTGTGTCACTAAGTGTATCTGATCCAGAAGGATTTGATATTACTATTGGATTTTCAACTAGCGGTTTAACTAATCAAGCAACTGTTGTTCAAGGAACAGGAGCGGCAAGTAATACGTTTACTATTACTCCAAGTACAGTTGAAGCAAACGCTGGATCATTTAACATTACATTTACTGCTACAGATGGAATTAATACAGGTGTATTCACTTCTACATTTAATTTAGTATTTGCTGGATCTGTATTTTATGAGAGTGTTGAATATACAACTGGAGATGTAATTACTGTAGATTATGCAGGTTCATCGGAACAAATTCAAGTAGTTGGTCAATGTAATTTAAAATTCGAACTTTGGGGAGCCGCTGGCGGTGGATCATATAATGATGGTAATCTAAGAACATCAATCGGAAATGTTGGCGGTGGTGGCTGGGGAGGCTATATTCAAGGTACAGCAACAATAACTAATGAAACACTAACAGCTTATGTCGGAGGCAAAGGCTCTAATCCAAGTAATTATTCATCTAGTCAACGAGCTTCAGGCGGATTTAATGGCGGAGGTAAAGGCGGATCAGATAATGACGATGAAGCCGGCGGCGGTGGAGGAGGCGGAACAGATATACGTTCTGGCGGTATTTCACTTAGTGATAGAATAATCATTGCCGGAGGTGGAGGCGGTGGAGGATTTGATGAAGGCGACATAGGCGGCGCAGGCGGCGGTGCCAACGGTAATATGCCTGTTGGGATTACCAAAACAACACCAACAGGAGGAACTCAATCAGCGGGCGGAGCAGGTAGTGCCGCTGGCTCACTAGGAAATGGTGGTAACTCAGACGCTGGCGGTAACGGCGGTGGAGGAGGTGGCGGCGGATATTACGGCGGTGGTGCTGGAGGATCTGGCAATAATGGTTCACCTGGCGCAGGCGGATCTGGTTATTATGATACTAATTTATTTTCTAGTATTGTTACAACACCAGGAAATAATGCACAGAATAGACCTGCTACCGGAAACGGTCAAATTAAGATAACTGTGTTGTAATATCATCTTTCCGTGATAAATACTTTTAATAAAACGGAGAGCAAGCATGGCATTTAATTTTCCAGCTAACCCAGCAAATGGCGACACTTATAGTTTAAACGGTATTACCTATGTATATCGAACTTCGACAGGCGCATGGGAAGTAGCAACAAATATTAATACAACAGAATTAGATGCAGATCTCGCATCAAAAAAATTAGCAGTAGCATATGCAATTGCACTTGGAGGATAATTTAATATGGCTAAGAAACTTATAAATTCAGGATATGAATTTGATACAGTGGCAAACACAATTAAAGTTAAAGGTTTTCTTAAACTTGACGATATCTTTTTAGTTACAAACGTAACAACAAATGATATTATCTATAACTTTGCTGACCCTGCACAAGGAGCGTCAGATGTATCATTTGATACGGTTACTGAAAAAACAACAATTACACTAGACTTAGATGTTAGTGCAACAGGCACTATGGCAGATACTGATAGACTACAGATCATTGTAGACGAAGGTAATGCAAAAATGGATGTAGATGATTCATTCCTAGATCCAGTACACAAAATTCGTGTAAGTCAACCAGAAAACTTGATCGATACTGACTTTGAATACGGACTACAGCCAACTAAATGGGAAACAGTTGAACTTTCAAACAACGTTCCTTCATTTTATATCTCAGACGGTGACTTAGCCATTGCCGATTTGATTGAAGTGTTAGCATCAACCTCCTCCAACGTAGTTACAGTATTCACTGAAACAGATCATAGTTTGCCAGTTGGTACTCCAATTGACGTACAAGGTCTTTCAAGTAGAACTGCTGAAGGTAAATTCTTGATTGCTAGTGTTCCTACTACAACAAGTTTTACTTATAGAGCAAATGCCGCTCAGACTACAACAGGAAATATTGGTAACATTTATACAACTATTACTCCTGGTACATTTTACACAGGATCTCAAATTCCATTTGATCCAGCCGCTGGTATTGTTACAGATTTACAAGAGCCAAGTGCAATTACAGTAACAACATCTGATCCACATGGATTTGTTACAGGTAACCAGTTTTATTTGTTAAACAGTGTTGGAGGTAAATCTCTTAAATTTGAATATGTTACAACAGATACTGCCCCAGACGGCAGACCTCATGTTGACCACGAAGATATTTTATCGTTTACAGTTAATCCAGACTATACAAAAACTGAAACAAAGCAATTTAAAAGTAGATGGTCTACTAAGTTTTCTAGTGGTGATGTAGATACAGGTGGTAGTAGTATTCCTTGGAAAAATCACCAACTAAGAGATAATGATTTGGTCATTTATATGCCACCTACATCAGATTCTTCAATTGCTCCACTAGGTACATTTTATCCATACTATATTAAAAAAGTAGATGATGACAATGTTCAGTTATCCGAATCTTATAACGGTAGTGCAATTACATTTACTGATGCAGGAACAAGTTTCTTCGGTAGACACTCATTACACCTTGCTTATGAAATTAAACAAAACTACTATCCTAGTTATAACTCATATGGTTATCAAAGAACAAGAATGGGATATAATGGTACTGGCTCTGGTTGGGACTTACAACAAACTTTCAATGGTGGCTATGGATTAGGATATCAAAGTGGACAAAATGTACGCTGGTTTTCAATGGCATTGAATAGTCCATATCACTATAGTTGGCAAAACTATTACATAGGTTCATATTCATATACAACCAAGTATAGTAGTAATTTTCAATGGTATAGTACTGCAGGTGTCAACACTGCTAATAGATTTAATCCGTTTGAAGATTTTAATAGATTTATTAACGGATCTTACAGTAGTTATACAGTCCAACAAACAAGCGGCTTCCGTACACAGAAGTATTACTATTCAGGTCCGTACGGATATTACTATTATACTCGTTACTTTTATCCAAGTGATAGATACGAAATGTTTGTTCCGATGGTAGAAGATTCAGAAGGTGATTCTTTCTATATTCAAGATCACGGATTAACAACAGGTGATAGTGTGGCTGTTACAACTAATAGTGGCACATACGGTGGTTACTCAGGTACTAACCAAATGCTACAACATACAGGTAGTACAAGTCCAACAAATACTACAAGTTTAAGTAATGTTAGTGACGCAACTTATACTGTTGACGTTATTTCAGATGATAGATTTAAATTATCTGGTATTAGATTGTCTGAAGCAAAAGGACAATATACATTCCAAGGTAATAAGCGTAACGCATTTGCTAATACTTTCTACTTAGAAAATCATGGTTTAATTAGTGGAACAAATGTTACAGTATCTGAAATTAATGGCGGTACATTACCTACTGCAACATCAGGTCAGATTATACCTAACAGTTCATCAGGACCTGACGGAACTAATATAAACACATGGAATGTTATGAATAATAGTATTAACACTTATTTGACAGCAAACACCAATGGATTAGAAAATATGGTTACTGCAAATAACAGAAACTCAACACGTGTGTTTAACAGTGGTGTAAGTAGTGGTAACTCATCAATGAACTATTATGATTTATACTATACAACTAATACTGTATGGTACAGTAATTATGGTTCTCTAAACCCACCATCAAGTACACTTTATGTTGGTAACTTTAGTAGTACAAGACCATACAATATTTTAGGTGGTACTGTTCTTGCTAATAGAAACAACTTGATGCTGGCAACAGATTGGGAGCCAAACGCAACATTACCTTACTACTTCTGGACACGTGAATCTGGAAGATCTAACAGTAGTGAATACTGGTATGGTTATTTACGTGATGGTTTTGGATTACCTTCACAAGGTAGTATGTCAACATACGGTTCAAACAATAACAATTCTTACACTGTTAACAGTAACGACTATAGATGGTCTATATCATACTTTAAACATGTTAGAAGTAGCGCACCATCTACAGTACATATTAGAGGTCATTTCTACAATTATTCAGATTGGGATACATATACCTCAAATACTAGTATGACATACAGTAGTAATGCTAATACATATTTCTATGGTTATTGGGGAGGTAGTTATTACTGGAAAGATGTTGTTGAATTTGGTTTAACATTTATGGTAGATGAATCAGATAACGCATTTAACAACAGTGGTGACTTTACTACCTTTATGGAATCAATGCTAACAGACTTTGATGCAAACTACATTTATCCAGGACTAACCTCAGGTAATACATATGACATTAATGCTATTACAGATAACAGAGTTGCATTAGAAGTTAACGGTGTACAAGTTAATATCACTGACCAAGGTACAGAAGATTATGAATTTGTTACAGCGGCACAATTAGGTGTTATTGACGGTACATATATTACAACAGGTGCAACTGAAGATACATTTACATTTGAAGCAACTGCTAAAATCTTTGGTGCGGTAGTAGAAATTGATTCTACCACAGCAACAACAGAAGGTGTATTAGAAGTTAATGCTGGCGGAGATCATACATTTATTACTGGTACCGCAGTAACATACGATAATAACGGTAATCCGGACTTAGACAACTTAACAGACGGTAGTACATATTATGTTATATCAATTGATGAACAGTTTATACAACTTGCTGGTACAGAATTAGATGCGATTAACAGAGAAAATGCTATCGCAATGGCATCTCCAGGTTCAGGTGTTCATAAATTATCCACTGCAAATATTGCAGGTATTGCAGAAGCAATTGGTACAGTTGCTATTGAAAACGGATCGAATGTTATTACAGGTTCAGAAACATTGTTTAAGCGTTATTTCAAAGTTGGCGATACAATTTATGTTAAAGATGCAAGTGCAACACCAGGAACACTGTTAGAAAGAAAGATTACATCTATTAATGATGACAGTAAAATGACAGTTGATAGACAATACGATGTAACTGCTAGTTCAACAAAGCACTTCTTAGAAACGAAAGTTTATGCTAAACCAGATGGATACTCAGTACACAGACCATTTGACGGTGGTGTTGAGATTGGTGCTGGTACAAGTCCGTTCTCACAAGTTACAAGACAGACACGTAAGTACTTTAGATATCAGTCAGGTAAAGGTATTCAAACATCACTTGCTATTAACTTTAATCCGCCAGTAATTTTGGAAACATTATCAGGAGCGGCAGGGCAAACACCATCAGATGAAACATATACTGTAACTAATAATGCTAGTGGTGCTTATACATTTGCTGAATTAATGGGCGACAATCCAGTACTAACACTTTATAGAGGTGCTACGTACACATTTAATGTTTCTGCTAGTGGACATCCGTTCTATTTTACAACAGATGATAATTCAAATTATTCAGCTGGAAACTATGTAGGAGAATATACAACTGGTATTACTGGTAGTAGAACAGATAGTGGAGCACTTACATTTGTTGTTCCTAATGATGCACCAGATAACTTGTATTACCAGTGTGGTAACCACTCAGCAATGGGCGGTGCGGCAGTGATTATGGACTTTGAATCAAACATTGCAACTGCAACAACAAAATATCCACATAGATTGTCTGTAGGATCTAACATTAAAGTTAAAGATGCTTCAGATGATGCATACAATGGAACAAAAACAGTTGCAACAGTTGTAGATGCGTTTACATTTAAGTATGGTATGACACAAACTCCTGTAAGTTCAGTTCCAAACGGTATTATTAAATATAACTTGAATGGATATTCAGATGCATTTACACGTGCAGGTATGTTTGACCAACAAAATGGATTCTTTTTTGAATTTGATGGAACACAGCTATATTGTGTTAGACGTTCTTCAACAACACAGTTAAGTGGTACAGTTACACTAGTTAATAACAGTGGATTTGTACTTGGTGACGGTAAAACACAATTCTCAAGTCAGCTAGTAACAGGTGATTACATTGTATTACGTGGACAAAGTTATAAAGTAACTAAGATTTCAGGTAATAACGAACTTTATGTACAGCCACAGTTTAAAGGTGTAAGTACAACAGGTGCTATTGTTACTAAAACTGAAGATCTCAGAGTTCCACAAGCTGATTGGAATATTGATCCTTGTGATGGTACAGGACAAAAAGGTTTTGTACTAGATAAAGATAAAATTCAAATGGCATATATGGACTATAGTTGGTATGGTGCTGGTAAAATTAGATTTGGATTTAAAGACATAAAAGGACATGTTAAATATTGCCATGCGTTTATTCACAACAACAGATTAGACGAAGCGTATATGCGTTCAGGTAACTTACCTGCTAAGTATGAAATTGAAAATGGACAAAGTCCAACATACGCTCCAACGCTATTCCACTGGGGTACCTCGGTAATTATGGACGGTACATTTGATGACGATAAAGCGTACTTGTTTACTGCTCCATCTAAATCACTATCGTTTACAAACGGTGAATCTAATACTGCTACAACAACTGGCAACTCTAATTTCTATTATCAATATGACTGGAGATCAAGACAGTATGATTGGTGGGTAAGAATTCCGTTTAATAGTTCAGACAGCGATAAGTTCTACAGTGGATTGACATTGTATACAGCAGGTAATGAACTAACAGGTCAAGAAGTAGACTACACAGGCTTCTCAGGTGGCACATTCTATGTGTATACATATATTGGTAAGTCAAGAAGTACTCCTGCAATTTATCCAAGTGTTAGTTCAGGTACAAGTGTTTCACTTGGTGCGCCAGCAGGCGGTGGTGGTGACACAGATGTTAACTTAGGTACTGACGTTATTCCGCTAGTGTCGCTTAGACTTGCTCCAAGTGTTGATAGTAACTTGTCAGGAGACTTGGGTGAAAGAGACATTATTAACAGAATGCAGTTGCAACTAAATGAAGTTGGTTTGATTCTAACGCACGACTGTGAAGTTAAACTAATCCTAAACGGAGACTTATCAAGTATTGATTGGCAAAACGTGAAGAACCCTTCACTATCCCAACTTATTACACACAACGCAGGTGATACAATCACTGGCGGTACAGAGGTGTTTAGTTTCCGAGCGGCAGGTGGTAGTATTGATGGTAGTGGTAAACGTTTATCTAATGCTTCAAACTTTAATTTGGGAGACATTATTGACTTAGGTAACAGTATCCTAGGCGGTAACGGTACATTCCCTAACGGACCTGACGTTATCTCAGTTGCGATTAGTGTTGTTGATACTGGTGGTATTGGTGCTGGACAACCGTTTACAGCATCAGGTCGTATCACTTGGTCGGAATCACAAGCATAATAAGTAATACTAGCCAGGAGCACTTTCTGGCTAGTATAACCTTAGGAGATAATAAGTGCCAATAACCTTTCCGACAAGTCCTACCGACAACCAAGAATTCACACATTTAGGAAGAACTTATACCTATAACTATAGTCGTGGTGTATGGCTAGGTAGTAGAGGCGGAAGTCTTGGAGGAGGAGGAGGCAGTGGAGGTTCAAGTGTTACTGTTTCTGATACAGCTCCAGTTAGTCCAAGTGAAGGCGACTTATGGTTTCATAGTACATTACTAGAAACTTATGTATATTACAACTCACAATGGGTATTGTCAAATCCAACAAGCGGAGGCGGAGGCGGAGGCTCAGGTGGTGGCACTACAGCATATGCTAATCTAGTAGACTTACCGCAAACTGCAACAACAGGAGATATGGCTCTTGTTGAAGCAACAGATAAACTTTATATTTGGAATGATACAGCTTGGTACAACATTGCAATTATTAACACAGCACCTACTATTACACAAGGAGGTGCAGGTACTTATTCATTAGCAGATGACGGTACACCTACTGTAATTACACTAACAGCAACCGATCCAGAAGGTCTTCCAGTAACTTGGAGTTATGCAGTTACTAGTGGATCTTTAACAAATGGCGGCGGTGCTACTGCTACAATAAGTCAAGCAGATAACGTATTCACAATAACTCCTACTACAACAGAAGCATATGCGGGTACATTTGAATTAACATTTAGTGTAACAGATGGTGCCAATACAGAAACTGATGTTAACACATTTAGTCTAACATTTGCTTCGGCTAACTATGCAAATGGTGCTGCCAATGATGTAGTAGTTGCTGACAGTAATGTTACAAGAGGAACTTTAGGTACTCCAACAACATCAACTGAAACTGAGTTAACATATGACGCAATGGTTATAGATGCAGATGGTGAAGGTGTATACTATCAAGATCTACCTACTTTTGATTTTAATACTTCCGGCAGTGCAAACAATAGACTAGTATTTGCTGTAAAAATAGTTAGTGTTGGATCATCTCAAATTGGTGTTTCGGCAACTGATAATACTGGAAATTATTTTTGTATTCACACATATAACAATTCTTTAGTATATGTTCCACATGAACCAAATGGTGCTGGTTCACAGTCGTATACATTTGATAATTACAATACATGGTTTGACACTTCTAAATATATCATTTATACTATCAATGCATGGGACTCTACTACCGGCTTATCAATGACAGTGAAACAAGCAGGAGTTGCAGGTACACATACAGTTACAGCGACAAGTACAAATGTTGGTTACTTAGGCGCATATAATACAAACCATAACTCTGTATCATTTTTCGGTGGGAATCCAGGCTCACCAATTGGTGGTTACACTGCACGTTCAACTTTAACTCAAAAAGTTGTAGGCGTAATGACAATGCCAGCAAGCATTAGCTCTGCTGATGCTATAGATGAATTTGAAGCGGCTTTCTTCACATGATAGGAAAAAAATAAATGGCAGTAACCTTTCCAACTAGTCCAAGTAACGGAGATACATTTACAGCAAACGGATTATCGTATGTTTATAATTCAACATACGGTGTTTGGAGATTAGATATTTCTTCTGGAAGTGGCGGTGCTGGTGGTGTAACTGTATATGCAACACTAGCTGAACTTCCTTTATCTGGAGTAGATAATGGTTCACAAGCATTTGTATCTGAAAATGATAGACTATATCTTTGGGCTGATACTGGTTGGTTTAATATTGCACTTACTAACACAGCCCCAACAATAACACAAGGTGGCGCTGGTACATATGTATTAGCAACAAATGGAACTCCTACTGTAATTACATTATTAGGAAATGATCCGGAAGGTATTCCGCTTAATTGGAGTTATACTGTAACAGGCGGTTCTTTAACAAATGGAGGTGGTGCTACAGCAACAGTAAGCCAAGCAGATAATGTGTTTACTATTACTCCTACTACAACAGAAGCATATGCAGGCTTTTTTCAATTAAGGTTTGCGGCGACTGATGGAGTAAACGTAGCAGATGATTATAATAACTTTACATTAAACTTTGTAACTACAATTCAAGATTCAAAATCTACAACTGCATTACTTTCAGCAATAAGCACCTCGGGCACTTTTATAGATGATAGTTCTTCAAATAACACTATAAATGCTGTAGGGGATCCATATTTAACATCATTGAGTCCTTATAGATCTGGCGGATATAGTGCGTATTTTGACGGTGGTGGAGATTATTTTGAAATGACTAATGGCGGCGGCAGCCTTGGATCTGGTGATTGGACCGTTGAGTATTGGGTTTATCATGACAGTTTAGGTGCTAATCAAATTCATTGTGCATATGGTAATTATGAGCCTGCTTTTTATTATAGACATACAAATCAAAGATTTGCATTCTATCACGGTGGTGCTACCGTTGTAACTTCTGTTATTCCAGAAACTAATAAGTGGTATCATTTAGCATTTGTTCATGATACTGCACTTAATAATTTAAAAATATTTATTGACGGTAATCTTGAAGAGACTATTGCAAGTTATGCTACTAATGTAACTTCTTCGACTTTGCGTATTGGAGATGATGGTACTAGTTCATGGATGCACGGGTATATTAGAGACCTGAGAGTAACTAGAGCTAAAGTATACGAGCAAAATTTTACACCTCCAGATGAGCCTCTTACTGCAACATCAGATACTGAAGTTTTAACATGCCACTTGCCATATATAAAGGATGGAAGGTTGACTGCTTCTGCTACAATAACAGCATATGGAGACGCACATGTGAAACCTTTCGGACCATATGATTACGATACATATGATAGAACAATACATGGCGGTTCAGTTTATTTTGATGGAACATCAGCTGATAGCATATGGGTTGGTAATAATACTATTATGTCAAGTATGTCAGATTGGACAATTGATTTTTGGTATTATCCTCTAAGTCTAACACATAATAGTCCACAATATACTGTTCTTTATCATTCATCAAACGCTGGTTTATACGGCGCAGGCACTACAGAAATAAATTTAACTAGCGATGGAACAATTAAATTTTTTGTCGACGCAGAAGTAATGTCTAGCGGCACAAGTAAAGTTCAAACTAAACAATGGAATCACATAGCTGTAACTCAAAATAGTACATATCAAAGAATGTATCTGAACGGAAAAGAAGTAGATAATGCATCCGGAAGTACAGTTGATATTAATCAAAATAAAGTGCCTTACATAGGTGATAGAATGGCAAGTGCCCAATCAGCAAATTATCCAAGTTACGGATATATCTCAGATTTTAGGTTACATCAGCACAGTTTATATAGTACTGATTTTGATCCTCCTACTGAAGTTACACCTAGTACTTCTGAACCTGTTTCTTCGCAGACTACTAGATTTCAGTTAACGTTTTCTAATGCAAAAATTATTGATAAATCACAAATGAATCGTTTAAGATTACTTGGAGATGTTACAAACTCTGCAGAAACAAAATATGCTTCGAGATCAATTGACTTTGATGGTACTGGTGATTATATTACATTTAACTTAGTTGATCCTATAGGAACTTCTGATTATACAATTGAAGGATGGGTTAATTTTTCATCTTTAGGTGCAAACAGAACAATAGTAACAGTAGGTGGCACACAGCAATTTTTTTACAGAAATAATGGATCGTCAATGGGTGTATATGGAATTTCTGGTCCAACAACTAACTTTACTACTGGTACTGTAAATATTAACACATGGTACCATTTTGCTTATGTAAGATCAGGAACTACTTTAACTTTGTATTGGGACGGTTCATCTACAGGAACAGTTGCAAACACCGATGATATGTCGGATGCAATTACAATAGGAACTTGGAATGGGTCAGCTGATAACATGGATGGTTATATAGAAGACTTAAGAATTACTAATGGGTTAGCTCGATACACTTCAAATTTCACTCCACCGACCTCGTCATTAGACGGATAACAGGATAACAGTAAAAGTTTAATTCGGATAAATACTTTTAATAAAATAGAAAGATTTAAATTATGTCCTTAGATTTAGATTATTCATTGTTGAGCACACAAAAGCGAATCTATGAATATACTGCCGCATTAAATCAGATCACTTTCAGTGGAGCAGATACTGCCGGTAATATTTTAGAAATCGACGTTGGCTCAACAGTAAAAGTATACGTAAACGAAATACTGCAATCGACAGGCACAGCTAGTAACAGCACAAACAATAACGTAACATTCCAAACTGCTCCAAATACAGATAGCGGTTCATACACTGTTAAAATTATTATTATAGATGCCGCTACAGATAGTTCATTCCTAACTACACTTACCGCTGAGTCACTAGATGCAGAAACTTACATTGAAGTTAACGATCCTAATTACGATCCGTTAGACACAAACACATATTACTCAGACATTAAAATTGAAAGTTATTTAGATGATTTAGAGTATGCTACAGAAGACTTTGCAGTTAGTTCAAGTTTAAGTTCATTAAACTTTTCAATTGCTGAAGCACAAGATTTATTTTTAGACGAAAAAAATGAAAGACTTGATGCAGATGCTACACTGCAAACAAATATTGATAATATAAGTAGCACAGCATCCGGAGCAGTACAAACAGCTGACTTTCCTGGTTTATTTGATACAAGACTAGCAACAAAAGATACAAATGATTTATCCGAAGGCGTAACAGAATATTCAGATGTCGTTGTTACTGGCTCAGTTCAAGCACCGACTACAACAGCCGCACAAACATATAACACAACTACTGTTACTGGTACTATTGCAAACCCAAGTAATACTACAACAGGTCCACTAACAATTAATGGAGTTGCTATTACCTTTAGTGCAACAAGTTTACCATTAGCTGATATTATTAATGAAATGCAAGCGGCAGCAATTCCTGACTTGCTAGTAAGTGCAACAATTACAAATGAAATTGAATTAGCTTACAGCCCAAGTGTATCAACTGATGACTTAATAATTGGAGCAAGTCAAACAGCAACTGACTTTGGTTTTACAGCAGGAACTACATCACCAACTGTTAACACTACAACTTACACACAAGTTATTATCAACGGTACAACTATTGATATCGTTGAACAACAAGGCGGAATTACTAGCTTAACAAGTGACATTGATGATATTGTTGATAGCATCAACGGCGCAAGTGTTGCTGGGATCGTTGCAAGTAAGGACGGCACTGATCAACTAGTAATTACATATAGCCCACCAAATGGTACTGCACTAGACTTAGTTATTGGTGCAGGTTCAGCTAACACTGATTTAGGTCTAACAGCAGGAACTACTACTAGTTCAACTGTTGATCCTAATTTATACTTCACTCAAGCGAGAGCAAGAGGAAGTATTAGTGTTAGTGGTGATCTTTCATACGATGCAAACACAGGTGTTATTAGTACACAAGGACTTGCTTCTTCAACAACTGACGACTTAGCTGAAGGTTCAACTAACCTATACTTTACAGATACAAGAGCAAGAAATGCAATCAGTGGAGGCACAGGTGTAACATACACAGCTGGTACTGGTGTTATTGACATTGGGCAAGATGTTGGAACAACAGACGATGTCGAATTTAATAGTGTAACAACTGCCGCAGATATTATTGTACAAGGTAACTTAACAGTTAATGGTACAACAACTACAGTTAACTCAAATCAAGTTGATATTGGTGATAGTATTATCCTACTTAACAGTGATGAAACAGGCGCACCAAGTCAAAACGGCGGTATTGAAATTGAACGTGGTACTAGTGATAACGTTCGTTTTGTATGGGACGAAGTAAATGATCGTTGGAGTGCAGAAGTTTATGATACAAACACAAGTGCATTTATTGGTGGAAAATTAGCTGCCGATGAGTTTATTGGAGATGTTACAGGTACTATTACTGGTCAAGTTACTGATATTTCAAACTTTGATACAGACGATTTAAGTGAAGGAACAACAAATCTTTACTATACAGATGCACGTGCAGATGCAAGAGTTGCATTAGAAACAGGTGCTAACTTAGATTTATCAAGTGTTGATACAGATACACTCCCAGAAGGAACAACAAACTTATACTTCACTCAAACGAGATCAAGAGGTTCAATTAGTGTTACTGATAGTGGTGGCGGTGGCTCACTAACATATGATAATGCAACCGGTGTTATTACATATACTGGTCCAGCTGATGCAGATATTAGAGCATTAATTAGTGCTAATACTTCAACTGGTGCTCAGTACGATAATGCAACTGGTATTATTTCACTTTCAAGTATTCCTAATGCAAGTTTAACTAACAGTTCACTTTCTGTTAATGGAACAACAATTAGTTTAGGTGGATCAGGCAGTTTTACTACAAACGCAGTTAGTGAAGGAACAACAAATCTTTACTATACAGATGCTAGAGTTTTAACAAAAATACAAGCAACAAGTATTAACGCACTATCAGACGTAGATACAGCAAGTAATACACCAAGTGGCGGAGATGCTCTTGTGTTTAATACAACGCTTGGAAAATTTGTTCCAGGTGCTCCATTTAGCCAAAGTGATTTTAATACTGCATTTGCTTCAAAAACAACAGATGATTTAAGTGAAGGTTCAACTAATCTTTACTATACTACCGCTAGACACAATACAGACTTTGATTCGAGACTAGCAACAAGTGATACAGATGATCTGTCAGAAGGTGCTACAAATCTTTACTATACAGAAGCAAGAGTAAATGCAAACTTTAATGCTAAAACAACTGATAACTTATCAGAAGGTTCTACAAATTTATATTATACAGATGCTAGAGTTAACACATTCTTAGCAGGAGGCACAGCAGGAAACATAGTAACAACTGGTTATATTGGAGGTCCTGCGAGCTTTACAATTGATCCAGCAGGTATTGGAGATAATACAGGTACTGTTATTATTGCTGGTAATTTACAAGTTGACGGTGTAACAACAACTATTAACAGTACTACATTAAGCGTAGACGATTTAAACATAGTCTTAGGAGATGGTAGTACAAATGCAACTTCATCAAACGGCGGTGGAATTACATTAGACTTAGGCACAGATGGACTTGCAACATTTACATATGATAGTACAAATGATCGTTGGGGAATGAATAAAGATCTCGCTACTAATTTAGTAGGAGATGTAACTGGCGATGTAACAGGAACAGTATCAGACCTTTCAAATCATGATACTGATGCACTAAGCGAAGGTTCAACTAATTTATATTATACAGATGCTAGAGTTGAGGCAGTTCTTACTGCTGAAGGTATTACTGCACAGCCTGTATGGAGTGAAGTTACAAACACAACTATAACAGCAACAGTTGGTGCGAGATTAATCATTGACACATCACAAACTGTTACAGTAACATTACCAAGTTCTCCATCCTTAGGCGATGAAGTTAGGATCATTGATGGATCTGGAAATGCTGGCACTAACAACATTACAATTACATCAAGCGATAATATCAACGGTTCAAGCAGTGACTTAATTGTTGATGCTAACGGTGCTGGTTTTGGATTAGTATTTTACAACTCAACACGTGGATGGATACTAATAGACAAGTAATATTAGTACAACGTATAGCCACAAAAAAAGTCCTACTACATTTAGTGGGACTTTTTATTTTAACATAGGTTGTTTAACTATATCCTGTGTCTAATTAGTAAGATCCGCCGTCTATCTCGGTAAGTGTTGCGAAACCATTTGTTACAGTAAATTGATCACTATCAAATGCTACAATACCTTTATCAGAAATTGTAATACCAACAGCGGTTGGGATAGCAGTTGCATCTCCTACATATGTCATGTTATCTACATAATCTTTTGTAACAAGTGAATCGTTTGTAATTCCAGTACGATTCATATATCCACTTGGGACAATAATCGTACCATCACCATTTGGAGATAATAATAAGTCTCCGTCTGTATTTGTTGTTGATATTGTATTTCCGTCTAAGAATAAATTATCAACAGTTAGTTCATCAAATTCGTTAACTGAATTAACAAGTTTAGTCCAGTTACCAGATGAATTAGGAAGCTCACCTGTTGCATTATCACGTGACTCACCTGCTTGAGATTTGTAAATGTAAAATGTATCTCCGTCTACACCTGTGTAAGACGTCTTGACGTAAGCAATCATTCCTTCAATTAAGCGTTGTCCTGTGATATCTGTTAATTCATAACCTGTTGTACCTTCAACAAAGTGTATACCACCACGCATTTCTTGGTTAAGAACAATAGGATGATCACCAGTAGGAGACCACGTACCGGGCCATCTATTTCTTGTTAAACCATCATAATTCTGCGCCATTAATTAATCCTCACGTATGTTTGCCCTGGCTGTAAGGTAATACCATACAATGTATATTCTTCTGCAACGTATCCTGTTGGCGGATTTGTTGGTTCTAAGTCTACTGTATTTCCTGTTACAACAGCAACATCGGCTAATAAACTCGGATCAAATCCTGTTTTAAATGTTGTTGGTTGTGTACCACTTGATCTAATACCTATCCACATTGCTTGCGGTACAGAAGCTGGATTTGTAATATATGTATCAATTTGATAAGCGGCATCACCTAGTTCTGTAACACCTGTTTTAAATCCTGTACCGTCTACAATATCTCCTACTACAGGAATAACATATTGACTACTAGTAAACAAGTAAAAACTTGGATAAGAAAAGTTACCAGCTGGTATAGTTACAGTATCTGTAACTGTTACTGTATAACTTGTTCCTGTTACATCAGCTGGTCTTGTAAATTCTGTACTTAAATCAATTGAACCACCATTTACTGTTCCTGCAATTAATGCACTACTTGGAGTAAACACACCCGATCCACTAGTATTTGATATTGTACCATTTGTTGGCGTAAGTGTTGTTACTGCATTGTTTGAATTACTTAGTCCTGTGATATTAACAGTATAATTAACTGTACTATAACTTCCTAAGAAAGTTTGTCCGTTTGGAATAGTTGCAATAATACTTGCACTAACATTACCCCAATTAAAATAAACAATGTCTGTGTCGCTATGAACAGTGCTTGTATCATCTGCAAACGAAATTTCAGCATTAGCAGTACCACCTGTTGTACCTGTTCCGTTTGCTACGATCTTTGCAGTTGCATTTGTTGTAAATGTTTGATTCCAGTCAATACCTCCAGCTGGTGTAACACTTGGACCTGTTGTTGTATAATCACTTAGTGTAGTATGTACACCTGTTGCATTTGTAATGCTATCAACTGAAGCAATGTAATTACTAACAAAGTCTGTAGGGTTGTCAACACTAACACTAAATTGTGTTGCCGCTTGATCCCAAAATAAACTTTGACCAGTTGTAGAAACAGTTGGTGTAAATGCCGCTGGATTAATAACAATTTCATCGTTATCGTAATCAATACTTCTAATAGGAATTTCGTTACCTTCGAATAAAAATGTATCGCCTTTGTATTTTCCTGAGTTTGAATCATATGTATAGTTGATTCCGTTTGTTGGGATATTTACAGGTTTCCAATCTCCTGTGGAACTATCATATATTAGTGCATCGCCATCTTGCAATCCGCTAGTGTCTGTATCAGTAAGTCCGCCTAATGTTGTAGAACCTCCGCCACTAGCATTTAAATTGCCTGGCTCCCATGATTGATTAGTACCATTCCATATAAGTATTTGTCCATCACTAGGTGAACTAGTACTAGTATCAACATCATCTAATTCGTCAATTGAAGTTGTATTGATAATATTAATTACATCTGTTGATGATGTTGTTAGATCAACAGGTAAAAATTTTCCTTGACTACTGTCGTACTGTAAAACTTGACCATCAGCAAGTGTGCTAGTATCAACGTCTGATAAATCTCCAATACTTTCGTTAGCAAAAAATGTATTAAAAATTGTTTGGTCAACTGTATCGCCAGGAACAAATTCTCCAGCGGCATTATCCCATTTAATTACTTGTCCGTCTGTAATACCAGTAGTATCTACATCGCTCAAATCACTAATTGTTTTAGCACCAAAACTATTATCAAATGAAGTACTTGTAAATGGTGTTGCAGGTACAAATTCGTTATTAGCATTATCCCATACAATCATTTGTCCATCTGTTATGGTATCTGCATTAACATCAGTTAAGTCTTTAATACTTTGATTAATGAAGAAAGTGTTAAATATATCTTGTGTGACACGATCACCTGGAATAAATTCGCTATTAGCATTATCCCAAACAAGTGTTTGTCCGTCGGTAATTGTATAATCGTCTAGTATATCTACATCGCTTAAATCGTCAATACTTTTAGCACCAAACGATGTATTAAAGGATGAACTAGTAAAAGGATCTACAGGTTTATATTCTTGATTTGCGGCATCGTATGCTAATATTTGACCATCAGTAATATTTGTTGTGTCAACATCTAATAAGTCGTTAATAAATTCTGTTGAGGTGCCGCTGGCTGTACTTGTAATTGTAATTTCATCAGTTGCAGAATCAGTAGTAATAGTAATATTATTACCTGCAACAAGTGTTAATGTATCAGTTGCACTATCTGCAACAATATCATTTTGTCCGTTAACAGTAATTGTTTTGAATGCTTCGTTAACAGATCCACTGCCACCGCCTCCACTTACTGTGCCAGCTTCCCATAATTGAGTAGTGTTGTTCCATACTAAAACTTGACCGTCAGTTGGATATGCTTCTACATCTAGTAAATCGTTTAGTCTGTGATTACTAATATCACTTACTTGTCCGTAAACAAATCCTTTAAACCAAGCATCAGTGCCATCAGCACCATTCTCTAAAATTTGTACATTGTTTTCAGAATATATATCGCCTATTAAATCTGTTTGGATCTTTTTGTTAATAACAAATGTATCACTGGAAAAATCATACAGTATTGATGCAAAGTTATTCTCAGAAATGAATATTTTAATGCCACCTTGATCACTATCAGATGGATCATTACCGCCAACATTTAAAATTATGGTATGATTTTCAATATTGTTATTTGTAATTGTATCTCCGTTAACTGTTAAGTCACCGTTTACAACAACATTACCGCCGTATATATTTTGAAAAAAATTGTCTGGAGCACCTATATTAAAAAAGTTATTAACTGAAGGAAGTATATCAGTATCAACAGCTTCAAAGTCTGGAATAATATACCAACCACCTACAGTATATCCGTCTGAAATACGTAGTTTGGTATCACGCATACTGTAGAATAAGTCACCTACTTCACCTGTATGGTTATCTGGTTCAGCAGTTGGTCGTCTAGCAGAACCTACTTTGTAAAGTGTGTCACCTGTATCGCCACCTGCTTGCAGATTAGGATGTATACTGGGTCTAGGCATATAATTGCTCCTTTACAGTATTTATCCAGAATTTGCAAGGCAAAAACGTTGACAAAATATAAGTAATCATGTAACTTCAAGTTACATTTGTGAGCGATGGGGTAAAGCCATCAAGCAAAGGAGAAAGAAATGGAACTACTCACGTTATGGAGCCTTGTAGGCTTCTTACTAGCCGCATATGCGGTTATTGCCAATGATAGTGTACAGACTCTCGGTACATGGATGGCATCAAACAATGAGAGATTTAACTATAAAGTATTATGGGCAGCCGCTTCGGCTGTTTTATTATATACACTCTGGTATGGGTGGTATATGAACGGAGGCGATATTAGTTACGGTCGTCTAAACAAAATACCTTTCCAAGAAGTACAATGGTATCATGCGGCGGCACCTGCTATACTTGTTTTATTAACAAGAATGGGTGTGCCAGTTAGCACAAGTTTCTTAGTGCTATCAGTATTTGCTAGTACCTTTGTATTAGAAAAAATGCTTATGAAATCAATTATGGGCTATGGTGTAGCGGCGGCATTTGCTTATGCAGTATGGTTTGCAATACACAAATATTTTGGTAAATGGTATGATGAAACAAAAAAGGTTACAGAAAAGAATAAAAAGTTTTGGCGTATAGCACAATGGGTTGCAACAGGCGGACTATGGTATACTTGGTTGTCACACGATGTTGCTAACATCGCAGTGTTCCTTCCACGTGATGTACCTATAGACTTAATGGTGTTTGTAAGCATAGTATTTGTTGCTGGCTTATTTTTTATGTTTAGAGAACGTGGCGGTAAGATCCAAAAGATTGTATTAGAAAAACACAACACAAGATATGTTAGAAGTGCTACACTAATTGACTTATTCTATTGGTTATGTTTATGGTTCTTTAAAGAGCTTAATGATATACCAATGTCAACAACATGGGTATTTGTAGGTTTACTTGCAGGACGTGAACTTGCAATGGCAACATACTTTGGTAAAAAGAAAACTAAAAGTGTATTCCCATTAGTTGCAAAAGACTTTGGTAAAATGATGGTAGGCTTAGGTGCATCTGTAGCACTTGTGCTTATGATTCATTATATTATCGTACCAAGCGGACTTTAACTATCTTCTATAGGAAGACTGGGGTCGTAGGTTACACATTTTCCTACGGCCCTTTTTTGTACGTTAATTGATTCTAAGTAATTATTAAAAATATCTTTATGATATTCGCATTCTGCTAAAGTTGAATGTTGTGTGCTACTCCAACCGTCTGGTGCTACAATATCACCTGGCAACCAGACTCCGTTGTTCATAAGGAACATCACAACTAAAAAATATTTCAACTCATTGTATCTTTTCTAAATTAGCAATATAATTTGTCATTGAATGATCTGAAAAATTGTCAATACCACCTTTTTTCAAACCCATCCACATACCACGCCAGCGATCTTTTACTCTTCTTAAACCTTTTAGTTTAGGACGATAATCTCCGTTGGAATCCATATAATGTTCACAACCATCATGTTTATAACCCATAATAGCAAATGGAACTCGTGTAACAATATCATTGTTGTTTACCCAACGCTGATGTTTACAGTTAAGACTTTTTACAAACTTTCTCCAACCTGTGCGAGGAGAACCATATGTATAAACTTCTTCGATATTTGGCATAGCTGAATCATCTTCACAACGGCTAGCCATAATAGTTGTCATTGCCGCACCTAAGCTATGTCCTGTAAACCATGCTTTGCGTGACTTACCACACTCACGTAAATCTTCCATTACCATTGGCCATAGTTCGTCTACTTCTGCTTTAAATCCGTGATGAACACGACCTACTGTTTCTGCCATTACAGGTGCCGCTTTTAAGTCTGCACTAATATCATTAAACTCAGTTGGTTGTGTTCCTCTACATGCAATAACAATATCTGTTTTATTCATAAAACGGTATGCTTGGGCGCCATCTCTATTGTAAAATTCAATTTCATTAAACCCTAATTTTGCCACATCTTTTTTAACTTGTTTGGTATCGTCACTATATGCGATACTCGCTAATTTAGCGAAAAGAAGACTTCTCTCCTCAAAATTCATGTGTATAATCATTTTCACTCTCCTCAAAATTATTTATTGACATTAGACAAAAAACTGTGTATATTAATAATAATAGGAGTATACGTATGGACATTACAATTGCAGGTTATGGTTTTGTAGGCAAAGCACATTCCATGGCATTAAGCAAAACTAATAAAATAACCGCTTATGACCCCGCACTTGGTATGAATGACTTTGGTCAACCACATGGAGTTATAATATGTGTAAGCACACCAGCCCGGCGTAGTGGCGGTTGTGATATGAGAAATGTAAGAGATGTTATTTCTAGAACTAGCAAAGAATCTCCTATATTAATTAGAAGTACAATTAGTATTGAAGGTTGGAAAGATCTACGTATAGAATTTCCTGATCATGAAATTGCATTTTCTCCTGAATTTTTACGTGCAGAAACTGCATTAGAAGATTTTAAATCAACTAACAAAATATATGTTGGTGGAGATAGATTAGTATTTTGGCATACAGTATTTCGTATTGCATTTGGTGATACTGTGTTCACTACTATTCCTGCTGATCCAGAGATACTAATTCTTGGTAAATATTTTCGCAATAGTTATCTAGCAACTAAGGTAGCGTTTTTTAATCAAATATACGATATGTGTGAAGCATGGAATGTAGATTACGAAATGGTAGCAGGTCTAGTTGGATCAGATGAGCGTATTGGATCTAGTCATATAGAAGTAACTGAACAGCGAGGATATGGAGGACATTGTTTTCCAAAAGACGTAAGTGCTATTATAAGTTCCGCTAAAAGAAAAAAAGTAGATTTATCTATATTAAATGAAGCTCAACAGTATAATAAGCGGATTAGAAAGGAATAATATGTTTCCAGATTTTGATAAAATGTCTATAGATCAAATGTTGCAAAAACAATTAGAATTAAAACAAAAAGTATTACAAGCAAGTGCATCTGGTATGAGTGGAGGTGTAATACAACAACTACAAACAATGATCGACGTTTTAAATACAGAGATTAGAACTAAAAGTGAAATTGAAAAACTACATGCTGATCGTCAATCTAAAATTGATAATGATGAAGATCCGGATGATCAAGTACTAAACATAGGTGACTAGTTGAACCAACACAAAGAAATAGTAGTTACAGAAAATGATTTGGTAGAGATGATGCTATCAAACGTACAACCACACATGGTGACAATGACAGATACAACAACAATAGAACAATATAATCATTTGTGTAGTTTGTTTTTGTTTGATAAAACAATAACAGTTGAAACACCAGATGACGAAACAGATAAGTATAATAAAGCATTAGAACAGAATTGGTTTATGCCGGATGAATATCAAGCATTTGATATAGAAAATCATTTGTTAAGTCTAGCAAAAACACCTGAGGAACGACAGAGAATACAGCAAGAGCTTGAACTATATAAAGAACGTGATATGATTCCTGTACTAAAGTTTCTAAATTATCTTGTAGATATATTAAGGCAGGATAAAATTGTTTGGGGTGTGGGTAGAGGCAGTTCTGTTGCTAGTTATATATTGTATCTATTAGGGGTACATAAAATTGATAGTATTAAATACGAATTAGATTATAAGGAATTCTTTAGATGAGCAAAAAAGTTAAAACAGCTCGAGGGCAAATACTTGATATGGCATCATTGAGTGCTAGAAATGAAAAAGTAAGAGCTGTTGGTAACATATTAATGAATGCTCGTGGAGACAGATTAAATCAAGATGGGTCGATACGTTATACTGCTGAAGAAATTGCACGTTTATCACATGACATAAAAGAGCCACCACAACAAACATCTGTTAGTGAGCCAAAACCAATTAAGCCAACACCTCCTCAGCCTGTAGCAGAACAAAAGCCAGTACAACCTGAAAATCAGCCTATACCTGAGGATCCAGAAGCAGTAAGTAAAATTACTCGTACAAGAGAAGACGGGACAAAATACGTAGAAATCGAATACGATGATGGAAGTATAGAAACACAAGAACTCGAGGAATAATGTCTAACATATCTATTACTACTCATCCAACGGGTAGGTCACCAGAAAATAAATATTTCTTTGGCAAACAAGCCGAACAGTTGGATCTTACAAGACCAAAATTTAATAAAGTAGGACAAGAAAAAGATTTTGAAGATTTTCATACTTTACTTACAAGCCAAACAAACTATTTGGATCCTACTAACTTTGAAACAGTAGGCACTAACTTTACACTACATACTAATGATGAACGACACAAACAGTTTGTGTGGAATATGTTCAAAGTAACTGCTGAAGATCAAGTAGGTGATTGGACAATATATCACAACACAAGTATTGAACAAGATCCTCTTATTCATATTCATTTAGATAAAAAGATAATGCTGATAGCTGGCACTACTTTCTTAGGCGAGATTAAAAAAGGTGTGTTTGGTATTGTTAGTTTTGAACTACCAAAGTATGATATCTTACCTATGCATTGCGGAGCGTTTACATTTAGACGTACAACTAATTTAATGTTTGGTTTAAGTGGCACAGGTAAAACAACACTTAGCAGTGATCCTGAATATAAACTTATTAGTGATGATGAAGTCGCATGGACTAATATGGGTATTAGGATGATTGAAACAGGTTGCTATGCTAAAAGCGAAGGCTTAACACTTGAAACACATCCTACCATTTTTAACGCAGTTGAAGAAGCAAGACGAAGAGACACATTAGTCATTGAAAATCCTGATGCGGCAAATGCTAGATTATGTTACCCTATTAGTTGTGTGTGGAATGCCTATCACAAACGTAGTAACTTTAGTCATGCAGACAATATATTCTTTTTAACTATGGATGCAGAAGGAGTATTTCCTGCAATTAGTAGAATAAGTGGCAAAGCTGTAAAACGTTTCTTTGAAACAGGATATACAAGTACTATGCCAGGCACCGAAGCAGGTATTACAGAAATTAAACGTACATTTAGTCCTTGCTATGGCTCACCATTTATGCCAAGAGCAGTAGACGAGTACAGTGAACTATTGATGAAAAATATTGAAAAGCACAATAGTAACGTGTTTTTAGTAAACTCGGGAATGAATCCGGAAACAGGAGAAAGGTTCCCGTTAGACTTTACAAGAAACATAATCAAACGAGCGATACATACAGAGTATCCTCTCAAAGACACTAGCGAAGAAGTGTTAAACAAACTTGAAACAATTATTGACGGAGTATAGTATGAGACAAGTAAAAGCAACAGCAACCAGTGTTTTAGGATTTTTTGTTAATCCTCCTGGTGAGACTACAACTAAAGCAGGGCTTATTCTATTAGATGACGATGCAAACGAACGTGGAATTAAAACACGTTTTTTTGAAGTTCACAGTATAGGTGAACGTACAGAAGTAAAAGATGATATTAAAGAAGGCGACATCGTAGCAGTTGCACATGGTCGTTGGAGCAGAGGTTTTGATATCGAACATCCAGAAGGCAAGAAAATTTACGCTATTGAGGATAAAGGTATCTTAGGTGTTTACACTGGAGATACAGCGGACATTTATTAAATGTATTTTATAAGTGCGCCATTTGGCAACTATTTACAATATACTAATTTCTTGAGCGGCAATCCAGTAATAAGTGTTACAGGAACATTTAC
>Ga0163109_10000516_pt1 | contig 30953 bp, 20 predicted proteins | sample CRUFie1St13metaG_FD_108704 | JGI IMG/M metagenome (GOLD analysis project Ga0163109, IMG submission 108704) | Marine microbial communities from the Costa Rica Dome - CRUD Field 142mm St13 metaG | ecosystem: Environmental > Aquatic > Marine > Oceanic > Photic zone | place: Costa Rica: the Eastern...
AGTTGGCTTGACGGCGTGCATACCGTGTTCGGAAAAATAACGAGCGGGTGCAATCATGTTGACTCGATTTCTCACGTAGACACTCCAAACTCAACACCGGAAGATGACGGCAACGGAGATACTCCAAAGCAGGAAGTGAAACTGGTCTCTGCGACGTTTGTTGGTTCGGAAACCAAGCCTTGGTACCAGTTCTGGTGAGGCTCCCGAACCGGCCCAATGAGGCCGTTTGTGCGGGTGTAATCGTGGAAGGGTTGTGTTCATAGACGGTTGGGGTTTCGGTGGAAACATGGCGGCCTTGGACCCCTTCAACGCACGACGGACCCTGAGTGTCGGCGGCGATTATTTTTCCTTGGACGCCCTTGACGCCAACGGCGTTGCTACCGACCATCTCCCGTATTCCATCCGCATTCTTCTCGAGGGTGCGCTGCGCGGCCATGACGGTTTTCTCATCACCGAAGACGACATTCGAAGGATTGCCGCGTGGACGCCCGACGGTGAGCGAGGTGAGATTCCCTTCCGTCCCTCACGTGTGATCCTTCAGGATTTCACCGGTGTCCCTGCGGTCGTCGATCTGGCAGCCCTGCGAGACGCCATGGTGGAAATGGGTGGCGACCCGGAAAAGGTGAACCCGCAGGTTCCTGTTGACCTTGTGATCGACCACTCCGTGCAGGTTGATGTCTCTGGAGCACACAGCGATGCGCTCGACATGAATCTTGACATTGAATACCACCGAAACATGGAGCGCTACACGTTTCTCAAGTGGGGCCAACAATCGCTGGCCAACTTCCAAGCCGTCCCACCGTCTCGAGGCATTGTTCACCAAGTCAACCTCGAATTCTTGGCCAGCGTTGCTCGTCAGGAAGCGGGTGTCTGGCTAGCGGACACGCTGGTTGGCACCGATTCCCACACCACGATGGTGAACGGTTTGGGCGTGTTGGGCTGGGGCGTCGGCGGCATTGAAGCAGAGGCCGTCATGCTCGGGCAACCGATTTACATGCTCGCTCCCGACGTGGTTGGCGTCCGGCTCACCGGCAGTCTGCAACCGGCGGTCACCGCCACCGACATGACGCTCCGCATCGTCGAAATGCTGCGAGAACACGGCGTGGTTGGCAAGTTCGTCGAATTCTTCGGGCCTGGCATGAAGGCGCTTTCGTTGGCCGATCGCGCCACCATCGCCAACATGGCTCCGGAATACGGCGCAACCTGCGGTTTCTTCCCGGTGGACGAGCGCACGCTGGAGTACCTGCGGCTCACCGGGCGCGAAGACGACGCCATCATGGGCGTGGAGGCCTACGCCAAAGCCCAGGGCCTTTGGTGCGGTGATGACGCCCCAGAGAAATCCTACACCGCTGTGTTGGAGTTGAATTTGAACGACGTCGTTCCTGCTCTGGCAGGACCAAAGCGTCCGCAAGACCGGGTCGATCTCAAGGACATGAAAGCACACTTTGCTGAGAGCCTCACGCACGACTTGGGCCATCAAGGTCACGGATTGATGGAAGAGGATTTGTCCAAAAGCGCTATTGTGGAGATGAACGGTGAGGTGTTTGATTTGAACCACGGCGACGTGGTGATTGCAGCGATCACCTCCTGCACGAATACCTCTAACCCGGGCGTGATGATGGCGGCCGGTCTTTTGGCTCGGAAAGCCCGCCAGCGTGGATTGACGGTCAAGCCTTGGGTGCGAACCTCCCTCGCTCCGGGAAGCCGTGTTGTAACAGAGTACTACGAAGCGACCGGTTTGCAAGACGACCTCAACGCTATGGGCTTTCACACCGTCGGTTATGGTTGCACCACGTGCATCGGGAACTCGGGGCCCTTGGACCCACCCATTGAGGCCGCTATCGATGAAGCGGGTCTCATCGTTGGCTCGGTGCTCTCTGGAAATCGAAACTTCGAGGGGCGTGTTCACGGCAAGGTCAAGGCCTCGTACCTGGCCAGCCCTCCGTTGGTTGTGGCGTACGCCATCGCCGGCAACTTGGACGTTGATTTGACCAGCGAACCCATCGGACACGACGCTGACGGCCAACCGGTCATGCTCAGTGAAATTTGGCCGAGCGACGCAGAGGTGGACGAAGCCATGAAGGTCATCACGCCGGAGATGTTCCGCCAGCGCTATGCAGACGCCATGAACGAACCCCGCTGGAACAGCATCCCGGCCGAACCTTCTCCGCTTTATCCATGGGCCGATGCCTCCACATACATTCGATTGCCCACGTTCTTTAGCGGCCTTTCTGCCACCCCCGAACCCATTGCGCCCATCGAGGGCGCCAAAGTGCTGCTCAAACTCGGCGATTCCATCACCACCGACCACATCTCCCCGGCAGGTTCCTTCCCTGCCAGCGGCCCTGCCGGTCAGTGGCTTGTTGAGCGAAACGTGGAGCCGAAGGACTTCAACTCCTTCGGAAGCCGGCGAGGCAACCACGAGATCATGATGCGCGGCACCTTTGCCAACGTGCGCATCCGGAATCAAATGGCTCCGGGCACCGAGGGCGGTTTTGCCTTGAACCATGAAACAGGCGAAGTCATGTCGGTCTACGATGCCGCCCAAATTTCTTCGCCGAAAGTTGTCCTCGCTGGCGGCCAATACGGCACGGGATCGTCCCGGGATTGGGCGGCGAAGGGGACCTATCTCTTGGGGGTCAAGGCTGTAATTGCGACATCGTTTGAACGCATTCATCGGTCCAACCTCGTCGGCATGGGCGTGCTTCCATTGACGTTCAAAGAAGGTGAAAGTCATGAGACCCTCGGGCTTACGGGCGAGGAAAGTTTCTCGATTCCTCTCAGCGACGACGTGCAACCCCTCCAGTGGATCACCTTTGAAGTCGTGCACCCCAGCGGCGCAACGGCCTCTTTCGAGGCTCAAGTACGGCTTGATACGCCCGTTGAAGTGGAATATTACCGCAACGGAGGCATTCTCCACACCGTCTTGCGCGAGATGGCTGAAGTCACAGCGTGATTCCAGCACATTGAAAGTCAGACGACCCACAGGCCGACTTGATGCGTCAACTCCGCGGCAACGTCCGATACCGTTTCCGGTCGGATGACCACGATGTCAACATCGTCATTGAAGGCGAGGCCGGTTGGGTTCAACAACACGTCGTGGAGCTCGGCCTTGAGGGCGTTGGCTGGACGATGCCGACCGGGACAGAAGTTCAACCCAGTAACCTCTCAAGCGTGAGCGTCGAGCGACAAAAAGCGGGCATCAACATCGAGATGGATGACCTCCCTGAATCCACGCCTCCTGCCGACATGGGCCCGAAACCCGATCCCGGCCGAATACCGGTTGTACGCCGTCCAATCGGCGAACTCAACCTCCAAGAAAAACTGAATCAAGCGGGGCTTGCACCCGCAGAACGGCCGGATGTGATCGAATTGATGGAACTCCTCGACGACATGGACCCGCCTCACCCGGTTCAGGGTGCTACGAGCGTGGACCCGATGGCAGAGGCTTGGTTGCGAGAATTGCTCCAGTTGGTGGTTCGAGATCACGGCATTACGGGCCTGCGCACCGAGGACATCGAGGAAATCGCCAGCAGCAAACTCGGTGGGCGGGAAGGAACAGCGCTCGATGTCTGGTTGGAATCGTTGTTTTCCGCCGGAAAACTGGTCAAGATTCACGGCGGCGACACCACCGGATGGGGGCCTTCGCCGAAGTGGCTCGCCGGGCGTTTTTGAGTCGCTGAATTGCGTTCAAAACCAAGGGAGAAAAACCCACGAATTTTGAACATAAACGAGGGCTTGCGCCCATGCTCGGGGGGAACTTGAGTGCAAAGGCATTATATCCGAACAGGCCGTCGCAGGAACAAGTGATGTCCATGCTAACCCAAAACGACCTCTCTAAGGCCCGAATGCGCAGTGTTTTCCTAACGCTGCTGATGGTGCTCAGCACCACCGCTGCCCTCGCCACCACGGCCAGTGCATCGGTCGCACGAAGCTACACGACGAACCGTGACCCCATGGACGTCGCCATCGGTGATTTCGACTGCGATGGCCACAACGACTTGGCGGTTGCAACCGATGGAACCCACACCATGACCATTCTGTACAACGACGGAAACGGCAATTTCAACGAGCGCCAGGACATTTGGGTGGCTGGCAACCAAAGCCGAAACGCAGACTGGGACGAGTATGCCAACGTCGAGCAGGTGGAAGTTGGTGAATTCACGGGCGACGACGCCATTGACATCGTGATCTACCAGAAAAACAACCCGTTCAAGACGAACGACCAAAACGTGCCCGCAGGTGAACCAGGAAACGTCACCATCATTGAAAACGACGGATGTAACAACCGAGACTGGACCATCGGGGCTCGATTCACGCACTTCTGGGTTTGGGACATGACCGTTGGTGATGCGGACCAGGACGGGAACGATGACATCTACGTCCTCGAGCTTGAAGAGGACATCACCCGGCAAAACGTGGTCACCTACCGAAGCCCAATCACTTCCACGACCCAAGGAACCCCAACCTTCCTCGGCCTCTCTACGCAGCACTACTACCGAACGCTCGAAGTGGGGGATTACGGAGAAACCCAGACCGTTGGGCTCGGTGGGTCCTGCACCGACGACGACATCTTCCTGTTGCGAGGGTACGGGGTGGATTACACCACGGGCTCCGTTACCAACGCCGGTAACACGGACAACGTCACCGTCGTCGAGTATTCCTGTACGGGTGTTCCGAGCACGCCGGGTTCCTACCCTGCTGACATCACGACGCAATCGGCAAACCCAACCGTGATTCAATTTGGCGTCGTTGGTTCAGAAGACTTCGACGTCGCAGACATCGGTGGCAACGGCTACATCGACACCATCGCCATGATGGACAGTAACGCCGAAAACGTGACCTTCATGACGGCCTCTGCACAGGGCAACTTCGGGAATCCACAAATGGCCTACTTTGGCCCGTACATTTCCTACGCCATGGCCGTTGACGATCTGAACGGTGACGGAGAACCGGACTTTGTGAACCCCACCATTGCCTACCAAGAAAACACGACGGACTCTGCAGGCGGTACCGAATCCGGGTTCTACCTCAACTACCCGACCACGATTCAAGTCACGCTCTCTGACGGAAACGGCGGACACGTCAGCCCGCTTTCCTACCCTGCCAGCCGACGACCGTCGACCGTTGCTGTCGGCGACCTTCAGGGCGGCTCGAACTCCGCACCCGACATCGTGGTTGGCCATTCAAACTACGCCTTCGGCGGTTGGCGAGACAACCTCGGTTGGGCCGGCCAGTACGATACCATTTCCGTGATTGAAATGGACAACAAGGACATGGCTGTTACCGATTTGGAAATTTCACCCACCGACCGTTTCTTCGGCTTTGTGGGCGAGGGTACCCGAGACATCAACGTGACGGTCACCAACACCGGTATGGACACCCTCAACGGTCAAACCGCTGACCTTGACCTCGAATTGAAGATCGTCGACGAAGCCAACTCCACCAACTCTTCGGTGTACGCCAACGACTGGGACTCTCCCGAAGACAAAACCGGTTGCGGCTCAGGCTGCTCGTGGACTTTCGAGGAATATGTCGACGGGGCGACCAACTGGCACCTGGAGACCAACCACTCCGTCGGAGCGTCGACGGGCAACAACGGCCCCAACTTTTCGGCCAATTACCTCAACCCGACCGACTTTATGTGGGCCGGGAACATGAAAACCAACTCGTCCGGCGACGAATGGAGCGGCTACGGCAAGAACTGGGACGACAGCATGGTTCTCAACGACGTTGACTTGACGGGTGCAGACCGTGCCTTCATGAGCGTTGAATTGTTCCGACACCTCGGTTTCGGCGCCCTCGGTCAAACGTCCTCAACCGGTCTTCTCGTCATCACCGAGGTGATGGACGACCTCGCCATCATCGAGGTTTACAGCGAAGAATCGGGTTGGAACCTCATCGCGTGTCCCGGTTTGGCAGCCGTTCAGGGCGCCTGCTACTCCGGCGCCTCCATCTGGGGCGGCTTTGATGAGGAGCGTGCAGACAAACTCAGGTTCGGCTATTACGCAGAATCCCTCGTCCAACAGGGTTCCTTCGCCCCGGGTACCATTTACGGGTGGGACAACTTCACCGAAGATGAATTTGGAATGTTTGACCTTTCCCCTTGGGCCGGTGAAACCGTTGACATCCGCTTCCGTTTCAGAACCGGCTTCATCGGTTCGACGGCTGACGACAACGAGAGCCGCTGGTCCGGTCGTGATGGCTTCGCCGTCGACAACCTCTCGATTTGGAAGCAGAGCACGGCATTCTTGCCAAACCCCCAAGTCCAATCCACCACCATCGGTCCGTTCTCCAACCTTCAACCCGGGCAGGAATACACAACCTCGATTCAAGCGAACCTCCTCAACGACACCACTTACCGCATCTCTGCGGTCCTTTCAAACAACGCCTGGGATGAACAAGACATCAACGACGACATCGTCGCCTATGTGACGCCGTTCAACGTTTACGATCCAACGGTTGAATCGATTGACTACTTCAATCCCGGCGGCCTGTATGCAGAAGGGACGTTCGACATCGCCGTGGTAACCAACAACTACGGAAACACGCCCGTTGACTTCGATATCGAAGCCACGGTCTACTCAGCGACGCCTTCCGACGTCTACTGTGGAACACCTTCTGCCGTGTGCGAGGAAACGTTTGAAGGCGGCAGCGAAGGCTACCGCTACGAAGAAAATCAGCAACCGAAAGGGGCCATCTACAACGAGAACTCCTGTTCAACGAAGATTTTCGACAGCAACGCCTACTGGTTTGGCCACCCCTGTGATACCGGTACCCTCGGTTATGACGATGCGTGGGAGAACCAGACACTGACCATCCCTGACATTGATTTGACGAGCATGAGCGGTGACTTCGTTTCGCTGAACTTTGAGTACTACGCTGACACCTTCTACACCATCGATCAAGACGGCGATATCGACCCGAGTGATTACGCCTCGATGAGCGTGGATTACAAGAAAGACGGCGCCAACTACACCGGTTTGGTGTTCGCTCAATGGAACGATTACAACGAGGACGGAACGTGTCGAAACGACGACAACGGCGACGGCATCGTCAACGCAACGGAATCCATTGACCAGACCGAACTGGACTTCATTGGCGACCCCTCAAACACCGACGGCACCGGCAACTACAACGTGTTCTTCAATTCCGATGATTTGGTCAAGACCACCAGTATTGATTTGACACACCTGTACATCCAAAACCGGTCTTCACCGGACACCAGCCAGTGGCGCGCAGAGTGTATGTCGCTTCAGGGCTCCACGGTTGACGTGCACTTTGACTTCCAATCCGACGACGATGGCCGAAACGGCATCAACGACGGGTTCAAGGGTCTTGGTTTCAACAACATCACGCTCCAGGAATACACCTTCATTCAGGACGCCGTTTACAGCACCTCAAGAACCAATGTTGACGCCGAAGAAGCCGCGACCTCCGTCGTCGCAAGCCACGAATTCTTTGCTGGCGTCTATCGGGTTGACGTGAGGACCATCTTCGACAACACCACGATCGGCAAGCCTTGGTACGGTGATAACGAAATTTCAGAGGCCAACAACATCGAGCGCGTGATCTTCAACGTTGAATCGGTTGACATCTCAATTGGAAAGCCGGACATTCTGGCCTGCCACGACGACCAGACGTTGGAGTGTGTTCTCCCCATTGACAGCGCCCTGACCCACTCGTGGGACATTCAGGCCACCAACGGTGTGCTCGCCGGCGACTACATCTTCTACATGGAAGTCACCGACATGGCCGACGGTAGCCAGGCCCACCTCGTGGACTCAGGACCCGCCGTGACCCTCCAGAGCCAAGAGAAGACTTCGGTCTCCTTCACGCCTTGGAACGGCTGGATGGACGGCAAGACCTACAACATCAGTTTCTACGGGCTTTTGTCAGACGGTACCGAGACCGGCAACGAGCGGTACTTCCACGCCACTTTCGCTGACCACGTGGACATCGCCATCCTCTCGGACACCTCATCGCGAACCACCGCCATCAAGCAAGACCTTGCGTTGCTTGGCATGACCTACACGCAGTACGAAATCAACGACTGGGCCACCTACTTCGATGCAGGATGGTTCACGCACTACGACAAGATCGTCCTGCCGTGGCAGGAAGTTCTGGTCGCAAAGGACACGCAGTTCGGCGGAGACGGATACTACCAGAAGCTCGGTGAGCCAGCACGCCGTACCGTGCTGGAGAACTTCATGTCGGCTGGCGGTACTGTGCAAGCGCACTTGGGACCGCTCGGCAGCCAAATCTACGGACTCGACCAAGGGCTCGCCGGACGTCTGCCGTTTGGTTTGGACGTCCAGAGTCGTGACACAGCGGAAACCCAGGTGACGTACAGCACGATGGACCTCGCCGATCCGTTCCACCCCGTCATGGACAACATCGACGTGAACGCCTTCCAAGGCTTTGATGCCAACTCGGGCGTCGCTCAGGCCGTGTTGAACACCAAATCGGTGAGCACCAACAACGTGCCGCAAACGTGCAACGGCTACATGGAAGACGGTGGCTACTTCCAGCGACTCATTCGCTCTTCGGAAGACATTCAAGACACCGTGCTCGGTGTTTGCAGTTATTTCTCTGGCGGGATGATCATCTCCACCATTGACGTAGCGACGCACTCCGAGCGCGCCGACAGCAGCACCTTCCCGCTGTTGGGCAACCTCCTGGAGTACCAAGTCAACCCGTACCCCGACGGTTTCGGCACCCTCGGCAACGGTCTCGATTTGACCATCAACGGCGATGTTCCAAGCATCGACCCAAGCACGGGCAAGTACGCACTCCGATTCATGAAGAGTGATGCAACGCTGAACTTCGGCTACACCACGTCGACCACCGAGACGCTTGAAGCCGACTGGATCATCGACGGCCCAACAAACTGGGACGGCACCACCCTCGCCAGCGGCGTTACCGGTCACTCCACCGAAGACGCACCGATCATGACGTTCTGTAAGGCTGACCTCGCTTCGCAGACCGGCTGCGCTCAGGGAGAGCAGTGGCACATCACGCTGATGCTCCACGATGCGAACGGCCACGCCCGAACCATCGACGTCACCGTTGAAACCAACGATGTTTACGCTGACGAGTACCGACCGGAAGCCGATGCCGTCATCGACATGCGCACCAACTATGAGGACAACGTCGAGTTCGTTCAAACCAAAACGGTCTCCAACCAGGAATGGGACGTTCACCGCATCATCCTCCAAGGCGAAGGTGATGACGCTGAGTTGGTGATTCACTTTGACGCAAGCAACTCCAGCGACCAAGATGCACTGGACGGAAACGGTATCGAAACCTACGAATGGAAGGTCTTGTTCGACGCACCTTACGGTGATGATTCCTTTGATTTGGACGGTCATACGTTTACCCAAACCGCAGCCAGCGGCGGCGAGTGGTCGTACAAATTCAAGAACGTCACGATCGACTCCACCGGAACAACTGCGAACCAAATTCGCATTGAATTGATCGTTTACGACAGCGCAGGTAAATTCTCTGAAAAGCACCGTATGTACTTCATCGTCGTGCCCGAAGGCTTTGGTGATGAGGAACCGGCGATTCAGTGGGACAACGTGCAGCTGAACGCTTCGAAGTTCCAAGAAGACACCATCACCATCTCTGGAAGCGTCCTCTCGGGCGCCGAGACGGGTGACGTGTACGTCGAGGCGGCGTTCTATCAAGAGAACTTCTCTGCGTCCGCGGTCATGAAGTACAACATGAGCGTTCAGAACCTGTGGGGCAAGAGCCCTGCTTTGGGCGACGGCGACCGATTCGACATCACGCTCGACATGAGCGGTCTGTACTCGAACGATTCCCGAACACAACGCGTCTACATCAAGTACTACGAGGGCGATTCCCCCAACGAGCGATGGGTCACCATCAAGTGGATTGAGTTGAACCTCCCCGCGTGTCAGGGACTGGAAGCCGATCCGCAAGCCATTGATGCTGGCGGTGAATTCATTCTGGACGCCAACGGCGACTGTCAATGGAGCGGTGCTTGGTCGTACGACCCCACCACGGGAGAGTGGACGGACAACACGCAAACCGACGACGGTGCTGAGAGCACGTCCGGTGGAATCGATACATCGATGCTCCTCATCGGCGGTATCGTGCTCTTGGTGATCGTTATTGCGTCGCTCATGTTCATGCGTCGAGGTGAAGACAAAGAGGATGCATTCGGCGGTATGGAGGGTGCCTTTGGTGCCGACGCTCTGGACCCAACCGAGCAGTACGTGCAGCAGTTGATCGCACAAGGTTATCCTGAGGAAACAGCGAGGGCCTTTGCGGCGCAGTACGTCGGCGGTGGAGCCGCCCAACCCGAAGCGGCGGCCCAACCCGCTGCAGCCGCGGCGCAACCTGCGGCGCAACCAGCCGCAGCGTTTGATCAGGCCATCTACGAACAGTACTACCAGCAGTTCGTGGGTCAAGGCTACGATGCCGCTACAGCAGCAGCCTACGCCCAGCAGTACGCCATCCAATACGCGCAATCGCAGCAGTGAGTTTGAACACCTTGAGGGGCCTTGTGCCCGTCTCTGTGGACGTTGTTGTGCCGTGAGGCTGGTTGGACACCGGTGCACCGCCCGGTGCGTCGCCAGCCATGGTTGGGAGCGTAGACAAACGCCGGGTATGCATTAATAGATGGCATCGGCTATGCAAAACCCATGACCACCGGCGAAACGCTCGCGCTTGGTCGCTCCCGTTCTTCCGTGTCAGCCTCGAGTAGATTCTTGGCGCTGTTTGGTACTGGATTTTTTGTGTTCCCGCTCTTGGTGATCATCATGGCTTCGTCGTATCAAGCCGACATCGTAAATCATCGCCAATACGCAAACCTCCGTGTATCAGCAGATTACACGGGAGAAACGTACACCATCGGCGACGACGAGTTCGACGTTTACACCTGGACGTCTCCAACGTGGCCCGTTCAGTTGAACGAAGGTTGGACCTCGGCCATCGTGGCTGATGTGCGCGTCATGACGCAATCTTCGCAGAAGGGGCACTACCACCTGTCCTATCCATGTTCACATGATGCGTTGCTTGAATGCAGTGTGACGGATGATTTTGAGGGAGTGCCTTGGTTTCGAATAAACCAAGCAAGCGATCAAAACAGCCTTGGTCATTGGATGCGGGTGGAAGACCACACGTTCTACATGACCGTCCAACGTGCAACAGAAGGCGATCAGAGCAACGTGACGGTCATCCTCCTTGCAGAGCGCGGCGAAGGTTTTGATCGCGGTGCAGAAATTGATCTGTCCTTCGATGTGGCCGATGATGTCGAGTGGAGCAAACAAAAAGCTTGGGAGCACTCGCAGGCGTGGACAGGAGAGGTGTATTTCTGGGGGTTAATCGCTGGCGTCGTGGCGGGTCTGTTTTCGAGAAACGAACCGTTTGCGTACGGCGTTATCGCTTTTTTTTCTCTTTCGACCATCGTTGATTTTCAGTACATCATCGGGGGGTATTTCCGATGACCGCTGCGGACAAGCAAAAACCCGATGCAGGGCCTGCGTCCATTGAGGTGTGGCCCGCCGTCGCAAAGGAGTCAGAGGACACAGCGAAACAAAGGGCTCACACCGACTTTGAACCCATTGAGAGTGACGGCCATGTTGTGGTTGATTCTGACTCGGTTGATGCAAAAACGACCGTTACCGCGGCCATGATTGTTGGTCTTCTTTTTTTGCCTGCCCTTGTTTTGCTTTCCACTGTGAAGATTCTTGATCATGAATACAACGAGAACGATTGCCGTTCGCTACGCTCATGGGAGGGTGCAGGTACGGTGGAATTTGATGGCGAAACCTTTGATCTCTACGTCTTTGATCAGGAGGACTTTGTGGAAAACGAACACCATTCACCGAGTTCAGGCGACCCGGCCTGCAACATTCTCAACGACAGGGATGTAAACGACGCATTTCGGTACCATGTTGGCGTAAAGATGGGCCAACGGAGTCAAATGGTTCACTTGCATTGCTACGGTGGCATGGACAATTGCGATGTCGCCGCTGAGATGAACGGCGATTCGTGGGCTGAACTGCGTGAGCTGAGAGATTTTTCTTACGAACTCCAAGGCTACGCCACGTATCGAGACGGCGGTTGGTCCTCGGACGGTGAACTGGTCATCGCCGTCGCTCCTGGATTTTCCATCGAATATGTTGATGTGTCCCTAAACGGCAATCCAGAGACGTTTGAGGTGGGTATCCGCTTGGTTCCGATTGGATTGGTGGTAGGTTTCGTTTACGCCAAAAAAACCCAAAATGCGGACTTTCTTAGGGGGCTGTGGATGCTCCCAAGGTTGGCCATCGGTCTCGTTCCGGGCGCAGATCGGTTCCGTTTGGGCAAAGATTACCCAAAATGATGACTCCATAAGGGTGTGTCGAGGATTTGAAATCGACCCCGGGAAGTGTTAGGTTCGATATCATGAAGGATTAGCTCCCCTTTTCTTTCGGAGTTTGTTTTTTGCTCATCGGGCAGCGTTCACTCTTCTTCGTAAGGCCGCAGCGGAGGTTCGTCTTCGGCGGGCTCATCGCCTTCGACCGAATGAGAATTGAAGTCCGGCAGTCTGAGCCGCCAGTTGTTTGGAAGCGGCTTTCCGTTGTCAATGATCTTCAGGGTTCGCTCTTGCCATGAGGTTGGTTTTCGCTGCATGATGTACATGTAGAGCACCGAGGTTCGAATGTCTTCATCGAGCACGGTATAGCCGGTTGCTGCTTCGAAATTCATCGCACGAAGAAGATTGAACGCTGGCCGATTGATGATTTGGAACCATCGCTTTGCGTTCCGCATGCAGATCATGATGACGATCAGGATAACGAGGGTGTTCAGACACAGCGTCGCGATGGATGGTTCCCCAATCCCCTGGAGCATGATCACCAAAATCAGCAAGATGGGTACCGCTGTGATCAGGAAAATGAAGTTCTCTGACATCGGCGGTTTTCGCATTTTGTGCCGGATGGCTTCCCAGCCGTCATGATGCTTCTCGTAGGGCTTGAAGATGTCTTTTTCCTGTTGGACAGCTGCTGCCCGTACAAGCTGGAGCAAGGCGTTAATTTTGCGAAACTGGGTCATGCCAACGTCCATGTTGTCGTCCAGAATGGATTGAAGGCGGGATTGGGCTTGTTCGTATTCACCCATGTCAGCGAGGATGGAAGCCATTTCAACGACGGGAGTGACTTCCTGAGGCGCCACCTCTCGGCAGGCCTGCCACCAATGCAGGGCATCGTGGAGCATTCCAAGGTCGTCGGCCATAAGACGGCCGCCTCGCACCCACATGTCCATGCGTGTCGGGTCGACAGCGATGATTTTCTTGATGGCCGACAAGGCCTGTGCTGCTTGAGCCATCGAAACCGGGACCCCCGCAGGAGGGAGACAGGCATCAACGTAGACAGACCATGCTTCCAAATGCTCAGGGTCGAGCGTTGTGGCTTTTTTGGCCTCGGCTTTTGCGCGTTCCTGATCGCCTTCCTCCAAGGCTTCAAGCGCATTGAGATAATGCGATTCAGCACCCATGTTTCCACGCCCGTTCAGTCGTCCCTTCGCTCAAACTTCCTTGGAGACCGGAAATCTCGTGGTGGTTGATTGTGCGCATGTCCCGACCGTTTTCCCCTCGCTCTTCGAGGTTGAACATCTGAGGCTCTCCGCTGCTGTGGTCGAGAACCACCCCGGCCTTGTTGGGGCCTTCCACGCTGTTGACCTCCTTCGTAGCCTCGCCGTTGGTTATCCCTCGACGGGTAGCCACGGGATGGCTGCCGGCGGTCGCTTCGGCCACCACCGCCTCCCGGACGGGGCTCTTCGCAACGGTTGCAGACGTTTCGGAATGAAAAATTGGAGTTGTTGCACTTGGGGCACGTCCAGTCGTTGTTGTTGAAGGTCCCGCGTTGTTGACGACCGCCACCTTGGTTGTCCCGTCCGCCACGGTCGTTTCGGAAGCCCCGGTTGTTGTCCCGTCCGCCACGGTCGTTTCGGAAGCCTCGGTTGTTGTCCCGTCCGCCACGGTCGTTTCGGAAGCCTCGGTTGTTGTCCCGTCCGCTGCGGTTGTTGTGTTCCCTTCGGTGCCCGCCGCCACCGGGACGCGGTGCTTCGCACCGGTTGCAGACGTTTCTGAAAGCGAAATTCGAGTTTTTGCACTCGGGGCAGGTCCAGTCGTTGTCGTTGAACGAGCCTCGGTTGTTGTCCCGCCCGCCACGGTCGTTCCGGAATCCCCGGTTGTTGTCCCGTCGTTGGCCCCGCCGTTCGTCCCCTCGGGCGTTTTCTCTGCGTTCGTTGCGCTGTTCCTTTGGCTTTTGCTTGGCACGGACCGTCACGTTGACACCGATGAGTGCCTCCATGTCGAGTGAACGATCGATATGGGCGACATGGGCCAGTGGATGGTTGGTGCTTCCGATGACGCCATCCACTTTTCCAATGTAGGTGCCGTCATCGGCTCGAACCATGATGGCGTTGAGCGCAGGCGATGAACCCTCAAAATGCACCAGCAAGCCACCTTCGTGACTCTGTGCTTCAACGGTGCCAGTAAACATCTCAAGACCTGATTTGTCCTGCGACCATTGCTTTTTGGTGTTGTCGGTTTATTCCTCAACTTTGCGACGATGTAGGACGGCAACACCGAGCATGCAGATTGTTGCCAAGAACGAAAGGGATGGAAGGGCGCCACCGTCGTCTTCGGCAAGTGGAGGGGAAACAATGGGTGTGTCGTCCACCACCGGAGCGGGGATACCAACCGAAAGGGTGGTGGGCTCTCCGCTCTCGTCCACAGCCTTGATGACAACATCGTAGTTGGTCAACCCGTTCGCAAGGCAGATGGCTGTAGAGACCTCCACTGCCCAGTTGATGCCATCGATGGTGAAGCCTTGGTATTCCGCTCCACAAATCGTCAGGCTCATGGTCACGGTCTCCAAGTCTGGGTCGGAAACAAGACCGTACATCTCGAACTTGAGTTGGCTTTCGTCCCAAGTGGCGTTTTCGCCGTCAAAGTTGACCGCAACTTCAACCACCGGGGGGGAATTGGGCTTTGTCAGACCGAGGGAGAATTCTGCAGCGTGGGCCAGCATGTTGGTGGCCTCGGCCGTGACGCTAAATTCGAAGGCCCCGGGACGAAGGTTGGTCAGCGAGACAGCGGTGGTGGTCGGGGTTGATGCGACGGTGATCGTCTCACCCGCACCACCCAACTGTCCGTTTTGCAGGCCGCGCGCGGTGAACAAAAATTCGTTCACAAGGCCCGTGGATGTGATGGTTAACCTGGCGTTCTTTCCGTCATCGTCAACGGATCCCGTGGCGGTGTAGAGGGTGCCAAAGGTCCACGTTCGTGAATCGTTTTCATCCACGGCTCCCAACGGGTCAACGGCATGGCACGTGGCGGCTGATTGGGTGGAACTCGCCGGTTGGGTCACAAAGAAGTCGCCGAGCACGTTGGTCGATACACTCCAACCGGCCTCTTCAAATTCGCACTGAAGCGACCAACCGTTTTCATCGGTTGCCCAGCCGTTCCCGGTTTCAGCCGTGGCAAACTTGAGGTTCCCTGTTCCGGAGGTTGGAATTTTCGTCCCGTTTGCTGGGGCCGCCGATGTCCATGCAGGTGCATCGTTGGTTTCGGGTTCTTGGGTGGTGAAATCCATGAACATGTAGCATTCCAAGTCCCATTGGGTTCGGTCGAAGGTGACCAGTTGCGTGACTCTGAGAGCGCCGCTGGGCAGATAGGCGAACGACGGTTCGTCAATGTGGTCGCAGGTTTGACCGCTTTCGGGTTGGTTGTCCATCACACGGAAATCATAGATTCGAAGGCCTTGGAGAACAGGGAACGTCACCACGAGGGCTGCGTCGCTCATGTTGCTGATGTTCATGGCGATCGTGAAGTTCGAAACCCCGCTGTTGGGCAGTTGGTCCCAACGAACGTTGTTGGTTTGACCGTCGGCCACAAAGAGGCTGATTTCCATGTCGTCGGTGGTCGAGGTGGGCACCTCCTTGCAGTCGGCGGCTGCGCCAAAGTTTGTGCATTGGCGGGCGTCCTGATGGCCGTCGGGCACCAGGTTCACTTCGTCAAGACCGATGCCGTCTTCCACGAATTCAAAATCGTTCCAATCGACCCCGCCGGAATGCGGGATGCCTTCTCGCATGCCCAACCGCGTTTCCATGTCGGCGATGCACTTTGGTCCAATGCTGCGAACAGCATCGCGCTCATCGGTGCTGATCCACTCGTTGTCGCCTCCCGGCAACCCCTCAAACAAACCGTCGAGGTTGTCCCGGACGATGGCGGAGTTGGAGCCGTTCACCCAGGCATTGGCAAACATGTCTCCGGTGGCCCAATCGTCGAGGATTTCCAGTTCAAACAGGGCAAAATCGTACTCAAAGAGGTCTTCGAAGGTAAACCCGCTGCAATCCACGTCCAACGTTTCTTGGCGGCCTTCGACGGACGATATCAGCGGCGCATCTTGGAAAGCGGTTAGCACGGGTGTAGAGGTGACGCCCACCATCAAAATGGCAAGGAGGAACGAAAGGATGGGTGCTCGCAGACGGTGTGTCATATCGCACCGGTTGTCTTTCGCCTTCATGAAGAATTGGTTGAAACCGTCATGGAACAAGGCGTTCCATGCGGCGGTGCAGGGCCCACCAAGGTATCACCGTCCAAAGCAAGGCTGCCAGCCAGGACTGCCATGCCGCAACCCCTCGGTCGACCGTTGGGAGTTGGGTTTCGAGGAGGTGGTGGTAAACGCCGTTTGGTGAAAGCAAATCCAACATGCCCTCGAGAGCGACCCAGGCGGGGTCGTTGGCTTCGCCAACCGCCACGCCGGAGGCATAGGCCACCATGGTGGTGACAAGGGCCCATAGGAAGGTGAAAAAGAACCAAACACCAATGCCAAATGCGACAGCTGTCCCTTGTTCCCTCGCGGATGTCGAGGCCAAAAGAGCGAACAGGGTGTACCAAAACACCACCAACCCCGTTGAGAGACCGTAGACCAGTATATCGGAGGCTGTTGGCCATTCACCCGTTCGAATCTGAACCACGAAGATGGAGGCGATGAGAAGGGTGTACACCGGTACCAGAATGCTTTGTGCGTGGCCCAGGATGAGGGCAGTGGCTTGATGCCCACGCGGCATGGGTTGGGCGAGACGGACCTCAAGCATCCCGCTCGCTCTGTCTTTGCTTACGCCGTCAAAGGCCATCAGGACGGCGCACATGGTCGCTCCGAACACCACCCCAAGCGAAGCGTAGAACAACACTTCCATGGCCGTGTCCGGCTGATGGCCACCGGGCAGGATGATGTTGGGGTCCGAAAACCCCCATGCCATCCCGGGTAAAAACAGCAAAAGGATGGGGAGCATGATCTTCAGGCGAACACCCGACAACCGCTCCTTGCGAATCCGAGTTGCAACCCTCAGGATTCGCTTGAAGTCACTCATCTTCACTCACCTCCGAGGAACGCATTGGAAGCATGGCCGAAGAAGCCACTTCCAGCGAAATATCGTCCACGCTCATGCCGGTTGCGGCACACAACCACTCCACCAAGTTTGGCCGCACAGGCGCCCACGAGGTGATCTTGGCCTGAGCCTCCATGGCGGCGGAAAGCACGGAATGGGGGTCTCCTTTCACCGTGAGCGACCAGCCGCTGTCGTCCTGTTGATGTTCAAGAACATCGTCGTCAGGTGCAAAACCCGCAACGTCAACCGCTCCTTCTCCGGTGATGGTGTACCTCCCCTCCAAGCCAAGACGACGCTCAACATCTTCCAACGGCCCCTCATCGAGCAGTTGTCCACGGTGCAGCAGCCCGATGCGGTCAATGAGCCCCTCAAGTTGAGCGACGTTGTGGGAAGAAATCACGACGCTCACACCTTTGTCGGCCAGCGTCCGCACCAAGGCAGCGAAGGCTTCGGCCGCCACGGGGTCAAGGCCGTTGAACGGTTCATCGAGCAAGAGCACTTTTGGGGAGCCGAGCAGGGCTGCGGCGATGGAAAGGCGCTGCCGCATGCCTTGGCTCAGGTTGTCCAAAGCGTCGTCGCGTCGGGAACGGAGGCCGACGAGGGCGAGCAGGCGCTCGATGTTGGTCTTGGAGGTGCCCCGCATCTCACCAAGTTGATTCAAGGCGTCATGCACCGTGCTTCGCCCCTGCCATCGAACCTGTTCAGGCATGTGGCCAACCCATCGCCGAAGGTCGCTGATGGGAGCCCGATCTTGGCCCTCAAAACGAGCCTCAATGCTTCCCTTTTGAACCGGGAGGACACCGGCCATCATTCTCAAAAGCGTGGTTTTTCCGGCCCCGTTCGGACCGATGAGCCCCAGGACGGCCCCTTCGTAGAGGTTGAGCGACAAGCCGACGATGCCGGGACCTGCCCGCTTGGCCCATGGTTTGAACAACCTTGGGGCGGCGATGGCGTGTCGGTGTTGGACCGACTGGAGGGAAAGCACCGGCTCCGCCATGGCCAAACCGACGGGAAACCCTCGCATCAACCTTGGCGAGAGGCGAACCTCTATGGCAGGCATGTTCGAACTCCAACACGGTATTGACGATGTGGCAGGGCGTTGTCCAGTCTTTGGCCCCGCTGGCAGGGGGTGCACTTGCGTTGTACCTGTACCAGCGGCGTATCGAGGCATCCGAAGCGCAACACTGGACGGACCCCATCGGTCCCAACGGAGTGCGTATGGCCATTGCCTTCGCTGTTCTCATCTGGTTCGTACCCGCGGGTGCGTTGTTGGCGCTCCCCTTGCTGTTGCTCCTTTCTGTCGTCAGTCCAGCAGGACGTTTGGAATGGTCCGAACAGCGAAGACCCCGGTTGTTGGCGTTGGGCGTCGCGGTTCTCTGCCTCGGAGCAACCGGTCTCCTGCCGGTCTCCCAACCCGTTGCGCCTGGGGATTGGGGCCAACCGTTGTTCACCGAAAACCCGCACGCACCCGTCTACCCTGCCAGCCAGCAGTACACATGGGTTACCTCGGACGTCATGGTGTTGCAGTCCCTCACGTTGCGCCTTCCGCATCAACCGGGCGTGACGAGCGCTGAGACGGTGGCCTTGACCTTGGCGTCGCTCATGAACATGGAAACCGGCCGCTTGCATCAAGCGATTGAGTTGATTGACGAGGAGGTGCCCTTCGTTCGCCTCAACCCCGAGGAGATCACGTTGCAACCCGTGCCAGCACCCTCCTCCATTGACATCATCACCGGCAGCTGGGATTCCGGCGAAGTTGAAACGGTGGTGTACAGGTCCTACGACATCAACACCACAGCGTTTGGTTCCGACCCGGAAGGGACGAAAGTCGGTGAGGTCTCGATGGTCGCAAAAGCCTCTTGGGGCGGCCAGTTGGATATTCTGGTCATCGTTCGGCCTCTTCAACCGCCCAATGTTGATTACGACGGCTTTGGCGAGACCTGGATACGAGATTGGCTCATCGCTCGTGGTTGAAGCATCTTTTTGACGAACGCTGTTCGTTGGTCAGTAGCGAACTTTCTGGCGGGTGAGGGTGCGCCAGATACGCTGCAGCGGGTCGTAGTAGCGGTCCACCACACGTTCCTTGAGTTGAATGATGGCATCGTCCGTGATCTGAATGCCAGCAGGACACACTTCGGTGCAACATCGGGTGATGTTGCAGTATTCGACACCGAATTCTTTCTTGATTTCAGGCACGCGGTCCTCTACGTCGAGCGGATGCATCTCGTATTGCGCCAGGCGAACGAGGTTGCGAGGTCCAGCGAAGTCGTCAAACAGTTCGTGGTCCCGAAGCACGTGACAGGTGTTGACGCACAAGAAGCACTCGATGCATTCGCGGAAGTGTTGGACGCGATCGGCCTCCATTTGGTTGAATTCCCAGTCCATGGCTTCCGGGCCGTTGATGGGCGCAATGCGCTGGGCAACCTCGTAGTTCCAACTCACGTCGGTTACCAAGTCTTTGATGTGGGGGAAGGTCTTCATCGGTCGAATTTCAATGGACTGGCCTTCGGGTGTTTCAGCGACCACGTCACTCATGCGCGTCATGCACATCAAACGGGGGCGCCCGTTGATTTCTGCAGAACAAGAGCCACATTTTCCGGCTTTGCAGTTCCAACGGACGGCCATGTCAGGTTCCTGCTCGTGTTGGATGCGATGGAGGCAGTCAAGCACCACCATCCCTTCGTCGAGTTCGAGTTCGTAGGCTTCGAGTTTGGCCTCTTCACCTTCCCCGCGCAGAATGGTGAAGGCTTGCGTGGTGCCTTTGAGGGACATCAATTTCCGCCTCCAGCTTCTTCTGCTCGCTCGGCGATCATCGCTTTCACTTCCGTCAGGGCGTCCTTCAGGTCGTCCCGCATCGTCTCAACGGGTTCCTGTCGAATTTTCATTTCACCGTTTTCCATCCAGATGATGTTCAGGGTCTTGCCCCAGTAATCGTCCTCGGGCGTCGGGAAATCGTCTCGGGTGTGGCCGCCTCGACTTTCTTCTCGGGTGATGGCTGCCAGCGTCGCAGCGTGCGACACATCGGCCATGTTGATGAGGTCAAGGGCTTGGTGCCAACCGGAGTTGTACTTGCGGGACGTACCCGGGGAACAAGTCAGCGCTCGTTGCTTGAAGGACTTGATGTCCTCCAACGCTTCCTCAAGTTCGCTCTTTGTTCGGATGATGCCAACCTTGGCCTGCATCATGTCGCGCATCTCATCGTAGATCAGGCCGGGGTTCTCCCCGCCTTCTCGCATGAGAGGAGCGAGCATGTCGTCAATCGCCTGACCGACCTGTGCTTCGTCGATGGCAGGCTGGGCGAGGTCTTTTGCACGCTTGGCTGCGAACTCGCCAGCACGCTTGCCGAAGACGATGAGGTCGGAGAGCGAGTTTCCACCCAAGCGGTTGGCCCCGTGAAGTCCCGAAGCCACTTCGCCGCAGGCAAAGAGGCCAGGCACGGTGGTTTCTTGCGACTCAGCGTCGACAATAACACCGCCCATGACGTAGTGGGCCGTCGGCCCCACTTCCATCGGTTCCTTGCTGATGTCGACGCCAGCGAGTTCCTTGAATTGGTGGTGCATCGACGGGAGTTTCTTCATGATGGCTTCCTCACCGCGGTGGGAAATATCGAGGAACGCACCGCCGTGTGGGGAACCACGTCCGGCTTTGACTTCCTCGTTGATGGCTTTGGCCACCACGTCCCGAGTGAGAAGCTCGGGTGGTCGTCGTACGGTGGCGAGCTTGCCGCTGACGACTTCTTCGACCCACTGGTCGGCTTCCTCGATGGTGTCGGCATGGTCGCCAGCAAACATCTCAGGCACGTAGTCAAACATGAACCGGCTTCCATCGCTGTTGGTCAGCCTTCCGCCTTCTCCACGAACACCCTCGGTGACGAGGATACCACGAACCGACGGCGGCCATACCATCCCAGTCGGGTGGAATTGAACGAACTCCATGTCGCGGAGTTCTGCCCCGGCCCAGAGGGCGAGGGCATGCCCGTCGCCGGTGTACTCCCATGAGCCAGAGCAAACCGACCAACACCGGGTGATGCCACCGGTGGCAAGCACGATCGACTTCGCCGAGAAGGCATGGAATTCCCCCTCGACTCGGGTGTAAGCGACGCAGCCAGTGACCCGGTCACCCTCCTTGAGAAGGGTTCGAACCGTGTATTCCATGAAGATGTCAATTCCTTCATGGATGCCCCGTTCCTGCAACGTTCGGATGATTTCGAGCCCGGTAGCATCGCCAACGTGGGCGAGGCGGGGGAACGTGTGGCCGCCGAAGTTTCGCTGGTTGATCAGGTTCCTGGGCGTGCGGTCAAACACAGCACCCCACTGTTCAAGTTCACGCACGCGGTCCGGGGCTTCCTTGGCGTGGTATTCAGCCATACGCCAGTTTGCAAGCCACTTGCTGCCTTTCATGGTGTCGTGGAAATGGACTTTCCAGCCGTCCCTCGGGTCGGCATTTTGGAGGGCTGCGGCGCAGCCGCCCTCGGCCATCACGGTGTGAGCCTTACCGAGAAGCGATTTGGTGATGATGGCGGTTTTCGCCCCGCTTCGAGCAGCCTCAATGGCTGCCCGCAAGCCAGCGCCACCTGCTCCGATGACGATGACGTCGTATTCGTGATTGGTTATGCTCTCGTTCATTGTCCCGCCTCAAATCACAAGAATGACCATGTCGTTGATCCGCCCCTCTGCGACCAGCAACACCCAGATGTCGCCGAGGAATACAAAGGTTAGTGATGTCCAAAACCAAAATCCGTGGGACCGATTAGCGATGCTGATCTTCCCGAAGAGGAACCCTCGAACCTTGCTGATGCTTGAAGTCCAGCGGTCCAACATGCCACCAGCAAGGTGGCGGAGGGCATGGCAGGAGGTGACGTACATCGTCAAGAGGAAGGCTTCGATGCCCATTACGAAGGTACCGATGGAGACCCCGTAGCCGTTGTGAGCCGTGGAGTGGAAGTGCATGGTGTGGGTCACGTCCCACCACTTGATCAGAATGATGATCATCGCCGCATAGAGGAAATAGCGATGGAGGTTGTTGAACAAAAACATCCGACGCTCCCCCTGGTAGCCGATCGCCTTGTTGATGTCAGGTTCGTCCACCCAGCACGCCGTCGGGCTGGCGAAGAACGTTCGGTAGTACACCCGGCGCATGTAATAGCAGGTTCCGCGGAACCCAAAGGGAATCCACAGCACGAGGATGGCTGCATTCACCCATTCAGGATGGTTCCAGGTCGAGAGCCCAAACAGGTCCCATTCGAGGACATTTGGCGAGAAAATCGGTGACATCACCGTGCTGCCGTGGAGTTTGTACGAAATCTCGGCGTCGTAGAAAAACAAGCGCCAAAACGTGTAGATGAGGGCGGCGGTAAGGCCGGTTCCCATGGCGACGGGCTGGCTCCACCAGTTGTCGATTCGATTGGTGCGACCCAACCCGTTGAGGACGGGGAGTTTGATACCTTCGCCCATTCAAAATCCCCCTGTTCCCTACGGGAACATTCCATCCCAGAGGCGCAGGGTCTTTGAGGTTCACCATTGAGCCGCATGCCGTTTTTGAAAGAAATTCAAGCCAATTCCGACCAATTCACTTCGGCTTCAACCATTTCGATTTCGTCCACGTCCATTTGGGCGAGTTGGAGTTTGCCCGACAGCTCGTCGTTGACTGCGTGCCAGTAGGAGTAGGCCTCGAGCACCCAAATGCCGGATTCGCGAGTGCCGTTTCCGGACCCTTTCACGCCACCGAAGGGCAGGTGGGCTTCAGCGCCGGTCGTGGAATTGTTGATTCCCGTCATGCCCGCCTTGATGCCGGTTTTGTAGCGGTAGGCTTCAAGTCGGTCGTTGGTGTAAATGGCCGAGGAGAGGCCGTATGGACTGGCGTTGGCGAGGTGAAGTGCGTGGTCGAAATCCTTCGCTTTCACCACGGTGACGACCGGGCCAAATATTTCCTCGTGGAAGCATTCCATGTCCTCCGTGACGTCAACGAAAACGTGAGGCCACATGAACACGCCTTCGGACGCATCGCCCACGAAATTTTCTGGAGCGCTCTCCGCAGTGATGGGACCTTCGCCCCAGATTTGCGTGGCGCCGCTGGCTTTGGCCATCTCAAGGCCGCTGAGGAAGTCCTCGGCGTATTTTTCCGACAGCATGGGGCCGTAGAGCACGTCTTTGTGCACCAGGGAGTTTCCGATCCGGGTGGTTTTGACCTTGGCCATGAATTTCTCCATGAATTCGTCGTAGATGCTTTCGTGCACGATGAGGTTGCCAAGGCTTGTACAGCGTTGGCCTGCGGTACCAAAGGCACCCCAATAAGCACCCTCGACAGCGTTGTTGATGTCGGCAGAGGGCATCACCACAAGCGGGTTCTTACCACCGAGTTCAAGCGAACATGAAACAAGGTTTCGACCGCAGACTTCGCCGATCATCTTTCCGATACCGGTGGAGCCCGTGAACGAAATTTTGTTGACCAGTCCTTCATCGACGGCGTCCACCAAATACTGACCGGCACCGCTGCCCTTGCCGTGAACGAGGTTGATTACACCGTCGGGGATGCCGGATTCGTGCATGATGCGAGCGAGAGCAAACGAAAGGAGCGGCGCATCCTGCGGGCTCTTCCACACGCAGGTGTTGCCGCACATGATGGCGGGGATCATCTTCCAGAAAGGTACGGCGGACGGGAAATTGCAGGCGTTGATGATTCCGCAGACGCCCAACGGACGGCGGTAAGTGAACAATTCTTTGTCGGGCAGTTCAGAGTTGACCGTTTGACCGTAAAGGCGTCGCCCTTCAGACTGGAAAAAGAGACAGGTGTCGATGGCTTCTTGGATTTCCCCGCCGGATTCTTTCAGCGTTTTTCCTATCTCGCGGGTTTCCAAGGCGACGAGTGCGTCTTTGTGCTCCATCAAGAGACGACCCATGTTGCCGATGATTTGACCGCGGGTGGGTGCTGGCGTGGCGGCCCATCCAGGAAACGCTTCCCGGGCGGCGTGAAGGGCTTCACGGACGTCGTCTCGTGTTGACAGGGGAAACTCGCCGAGGCAATCGGCAAGATGGGCGGGGTTGGTCGAACGGAAGGTGGCGCCGTCTCCCGCTCCCTTGAGCTGGCCGTTGATGATGTTGTAGCCCCGGACAGCAGGTTTCCCCGTCGGGTTGTTGATTTCCATGTATTCCAAGCCGGTTTCCAAAACATGAGTCATGGTTTTGCGAATCTTCGCCGTCTCTTGAATGTGATGGAAGGGGCGGTTGAGATTGTTCTCGCCGTTCAAGAACATGCTGGCTCGGGTTTATAGTGGCCCCATCGTAGAAACCCTTGCGAGCAGGTCAAAGACCCGGTTGAATTTCATTATATACCGTAAAATGTTCATTGAAGTTGAGAGGGAGCACCGTGGCAGACAAAGACGACACCATTGAACTCCGCGTATCCAAAGCCATCCCTTCCGACGTGGGGTTCGGTAGGGCGCGAATTTCGTCGGAAATGGGCCTCGATCTCAAACCCGGCGACTTTGTTGAAATCAGCGGCGAGGAACGGTCAACCGCCGCCATTTACTGGCGAAGTCGACCTGAAGATGCAAAAATGGACATCATTCGCGTGGACGGCATCATTCGAAAAAACGCCGGTGTAAGCCTTGGAGACCGGGTCACGGTCCGAAAGGTCAAGGCCGAAGACTGCAAGAAGCTGACCATCTCTCCGGTCATGGCCAACAAGCAGAAAGTCAAGTTTGGTCCGGGCATCGAGGGCTTTGCCAAGCGCGGTCTTGCCAAGCGTCCCGTGGTGGCCGGCGACCGAATTTTCATTCCCGGAATGACCCTCTTCGCTGAAGCGCTGCCCTTCGCTGTCGTGCAAACCGTGCCAAAAGGCATCGTGGTCGTCACGACCGACACCGAGATCGTCATCAAGGACGAGGCCGTTGCTGAGGAAGACGTCGGTCAATCAGAAGGCATCACCTACGAGGACGTCGGCGGCATTGGTCAACAACTCTTGAAGGTTCGAGAGATGATCGAACTTCCCCTTAAGCACCCAGAATTGTTCCGAAGGCTTGGCATTGACCCTCCCAAAGGCGTGTTGCTTCACGGGCCTCCAGGCACCGGGAAAACGATGATCGCTAAAGCGGTCGCCACCGAAGTCAACGCCCACTTCAAGAGCATCAACGGTCCAGAAATCATCTCGAAGTACTACGGTGAATCCGAGAAGCAACTCCGAGAAATCTTTGATGAGGCCGCCGATAACGCACCCGCTATCGTGTTCATCGACGAAATCGATTCAATTTGCCCCAAGCGCGAAGACGTCACGGGCGAGGTTGAACGACGTGTGGTCGCCCAGATGCTGACTTTGATGGACGGCATGCAGGGCCGAGACAACGTCGTGGTCATCGGTGCCACCAACCGGCGTGATGCCCTTGACCCAGCGCTTCGCCGCCCGGGTCGTTTCGACCGTGAAATCGAGATAGGCGTCCCCGACCGCGAAGGCCGCAGCGAGATCATGGATGTCCACACACGACAGATGCCCATCGCTGATGACTTCGACATCTCTTGGGTGCTTGACAACACCTACGGCTTTGTCGGTGCCGACCTTGCAGCGCTTGTTCGTGAAGCCGCCATGCGGGCGTTGCGTCGTTATCTTCCCGAGATTGACCTCGATGAAGAGACCCTGCCTCCGGAGGTTTTGGAGAAGATGGAGGTCTGCATGGACGACTTCAAAGAAGCCATCCGAGACATTGAACCCTCTGCCCTTCGTGAGATTTACGTCGAGGTACCCGAAGTTGGTTGGTCCGAAGTCGGTGGTCTGCAAGAAGTGAAAGACCGCCTGAAGGAATCGGTTGAATGGCCGCTGACCAAGCCCGAACTCTTCGAGCACTTCGGCATCAAACCGCCTCGAGGCATCGTGTTGTTCGGTGCGCCTGGAACCGGAAAAACCCTGCTCGCTAAGGCCATTGCGAACGAGGCGCAAGCCAACTTCATCAGCATCAAAGGACCCGAACTCATCTCCAAGTGGGTCGGGGAGTCCGAACGAGCGATTCGTGAAATTTTCAAGAAGGCCAAGCAATCCGCCCCTTCCATCATCTTCCTGGATGAATTCGAATCCATCGCCTCGATGAGAAGCGGCGGCAGCGCCTCGGAAGGGAGCGATGTCGGCAACCGTGTCGTGAATCAATTGCTGGCCAGCATGGACGGCGTCGAGTCCTTGGACGGCGTGATCATCGTTGCCGCCACCAACCGCCCCGAAATGATTGACCCCGCGCTGTTGCGCAGCGGTCGCTTTGAGCGGGTGCTCCACGTACCTCCTCCCGACGCAGGCGCACGAGAATCCATCTTCAACATTCACAGCGAAGGCATGCCGTTGAGCAAATTCTCCTTCAGGGATATTTTGTCGGGCATGGACGGCTTTACGGGTGCTGACATCGAAGCCGTCTGTCGCGAAGCCGCCTTGATTTGCATGCGTGCAGGGAAGAAAAAGGTCACGAAATCCCACTTCGAGGAAGCCATTTCTCGAGTTCGCCCCACCGTCACGCCCGACATGCTGGAATACTACCAGAAGATGGAAACCCGCTTGACCTCGGGGTTGACCAACATCAAGCGAAACCGAGACTTCAGCCGCGGTATTGAAACAATGTGAGGCTGGCCAAGCCACCGACGCATTGATGTGATTCCAGCCTTCCAACCGAAGCAAGGAGTCAGACCTCATGGCGATTTTCGGTCGAGAAATTCTCGGGAACACCGTCGTGGATCGAACCGGTGCGACCATGGGGATTCTGACGGACATGCACGTGGACCTCAACACCGGTCTCATCAGCGAGCTTTTGGTTCAGATCGAAGCCGACCTCGACCCGTCTGTCCTTCCCTTTGAGCACGAAGGGAGGGTTGTCAAAATCCCGGGAACGGCCGTCGCTCGCATCGCTGAAAAAATTCACCTCAACACGTGAATGTCGTTGATGTGGGCATGAGCATTTTCTCAACTGGAGTGGACAACCTTCTAAAGTCATCATGAGGCGTGGTAAGGCGGGAATCCTCTCCCTGTGATTCGTATGTTGGGCCTTCCTGAGAACTTGAACGCTCGAAGGTTGGCCCTTCAAGCCTCATTTTGGGCGGTCATGCTCATCCTCTTGATGACGATTCTTTTGAATTTCATCAACCTCAGCGCCACCAACCAACTCTCAGCCTACGACGATGACTGGAACGACATGTCCGCTTTCCGTGAAGACATCAAATCCATGGGCATTGAAACCCGCTCGCTGGTGAGCAGTCCGTTGCTGCTCTCGGACATCGAAGACCCCCGCAACACCACCTACGTGCTTGCTGGCGTTGAACGAGACACGCTTTCTCTGCCGCAGTTTGACGATGACGGTTTCATCACCATCGCCTCAGGGGCCGGTTTTTCACCCTCGGAAATCAACGCCATTGTGGAGTTTGTAGAAGCCGGCGGCACGGCCATGGTGTTCGAAGACTACGGCTACGCAAACACCGTAGCCGAGGCATTTGGTATTCGCTACACCGGTGAACAAGTGTTCGACACCACCTACGCAACGGAGCTCGATTTCAACTATGTTTGGATGTGCATTCAGAACAACCCCTGCGGAATGAACGGCACGCAACTCGACCCCTCCACCCTTTCCACCCACGAACGCTGGGCCGAGGTGGGTGGTCCGGGGGAGCATCCGTGCTCCAAACTTGACGGACAGACCTTCTCCGAAGGTGATGCAGGCCTGTGCCAGCAACACATGATCAACGGGCGCGTTGACTACAACGGCACCTACCAACTCCTTCTCAACAACATCACGGGACTGGAAGTCATTCCCGGTGTTCGGGGACCCCTTTCCGAGGTGGCCGTACGAGCGTTGACCAGCAACGAAGCCACGGTCGACGTGAACGGGGACGGTGAGATTTGGGTCGGCAACGAAATCACGCCCGAAACCCCCGACCGATGGGGCCAATTCAATCTGAGCATCGAAGCCTGCGCACGAGCGAGTTGCTCGCCAACCGACGGTGGGCGAATCGTCTTTGTCGCCGACGGATCGGCACTGATCAATGCGATGTACGACTACGAGGGATTCAACGATGGGAAGTACGGGCCAACCGACACCATGATGCCGGCCAACGACAACCGGAAATGGGCTTTGGATTTCATCGCTGAAGCCCTGATGAGCGAGCGCGTCGACGAAGCGGGTGAACCTGCCCAGAACGCCATGGTCATCTTTGATGAATCACGTCACCCGCAAAGCGCTCTTGCAGCAGATTCGTACAACACGGTGTATTTCCTCTTGGTTTACTTCACCGGTGAAGGTTTGGCCATGCTGTTGTTGTTCCTCATCCTCTTCATCACGTTCGAAGCGGTGCTCATCAAGAAGCGAGACCCTGAGCCGTGGAGGCACGTCTTCAGCATCATCTACTACGGATTTGGTGATGCAAACCGCTACGCCTACTACTCCAAAGTCGAAAAGATTCGACAAGTCTTCCTCTCCAAGGTTCGCAACCAAAACGGATTGAATCGAGAAGAGTTCCAAGCGATGCGAGCCAACGAGTTGGTTTCGATGATCAACGACCCGGTGCTCGCAAAATTCGCCGTTGAGTCCAGCAACAAATACACCCTTGAGCAAACCGTAGCACTCGTCAAACGGATCAAGGCGTGGGGTCGTCAGTGAGGTGAGAAGATGTGGACACGTAAAGCAGCCTTCACCTTCACCGGGGGTATTGCCTTGGTGCTCATCGGGATGATGATTTCCAATCAGCAAATGATGATTCTCGGACTCAGTCTGATCGCTTTCATCGTGGTGAATTCATGGATTTCCGGGCATGGGGATGTCGAGGTCCAGCGAACCTTGTCCGCCGACAACTTGTACAAAGGGGACGACTTGTACGTCGAACTTCTCGTCACCAACCGCAGCAATCGAAAGACGCAGATGCTCGATATCTACGACAACATTCCGCACGAGATGAAACTACGAAGCGGTTTGAACCAGATGCAACTCAACTTGCGGCCGGGCGAGAGTGCACGCATTCGGTACGTCTTGCGGTGTCCGCTCCGTGGCCACTATTCCATTGGACCGGTCTCTTTGCGAGCTCGGAACACCTTCAACCTCGGGGTTGAAGAGATGTACATCGACCACCACAGCGACATCGTCATCTTCCCGCAGATTAAAGACATCGAAGAGGCGTTCCTGCGCAGTCGGACCCCCAAGATGTACACCGGGGCCACCACCCTTCGAACACCCGGTCAAGGCTCCGAGTTCTATTCGCTGCGAGAATACGTTCCCGGTGACCCGTTCAAGAACATCAACTGGAAAGCGTTCGCACGAACCGGGGACCTCATGGTCAACGAAAAGTGTCGGGATGCCGTCACCGACCTCTACCTCATCCTTGACAGCCGAGACTTGGCCCGCATCGGAACGGTCCTCAAGAACCCGCTTGAGATGGGGACGGTATCGGCGGCAAGCCTCGCCGCCTTCTTTTTGAAGCGCCGAGATTCGGTGGCCCTGGCGATTTACGACGAGAAACTGTCCTATTTGCCACCCGACACCGGCGACAAGCAGTATTTCAAAATCTTGAGCGCTCTCGCTGGGGTGCGCCCTCAAGGAGCCATGCCTCTGCAAGCCGTAACCAACTCGCTCAGCGGCCGTTTTAGTCGCGGAAGTCCGGTGTTCATCATCTCGTCCTGCGAAGGCGACGGTACGGTCCCCGCCGCCGTTCGCGACCTGGTCGGCCGGGGGCATGAAGTCACGGTTCTCTCGCCATCCAGTGTTGATTTCGAGCGACTTGTCAGTCGCATTCCGCGCATGTCGTACGAGGTGCTGAAACTTGAGCGGCAAAACCGTTTGACCACGCTCGCAGGCTCCGGTGCTCAGGTGATTGACTGGATGCCTGACATGGACCTGTCGCAAGCGTTGATGCAGGTGAGGGGGTATTGAGATGGCGGGTGAAGTTGGCCTCCAATCGGACGTTTACCTCGACGGTGCTGAAAAACCGCGCACCCTTCACCTCAAGAACCTGCGACGTCAATGGCAAATCATCGCTCTCCAAGTCGTGGCTACGGTGGCGTTGGTCGGCATGTACTTTGAAGTGGTCTCCACCTACGTGGTCGGGTCCATCGACCACACGATTCTCTTTGATACGATTGAGGAATACGTGATTTCCGACCAACTTCCGCTGGGCGACTGGCTTACGGGCGAGGGTCGCACCGGCATGGGCCGTTTCTTCGTCCCCCTTGTCTTGGGTTTGGGCCTTGGAGGCGCCATGGCCTTCATCGCGTTCCAGTCTCCGAAGGTGCAACAGCGCATCAAACTCGGCTTCATTGTCGGCCTGATCGTTCTCCTGATCGGTCGATTGGTGCTCTCCTGGTTCGCCGGTATGCTGTTTTCCTTTGACTTGCGCCTTCCAAACGAATCCGAGTTGGAGACGCTTCAAACGCCGTTGTTGTTGATCATGTCGTTGATGATTCTCTTCATTTACCTGCTACCCGTTATCATGGAGACCCGTGTCATCTTGGGCTTGTCGCGTCGCTCCAACGCATGGGCTATCGATATCACCCAGCAGTACCTTAGTAATCACGCCAATCTGAACTGAACACTC